>ERZ1048872.1140-NODE-1140-length-23624-cov-6.687641_pt1 | contig 23624 bp, 21 predicted proteins | sample MGYA00383100_ERZ1048872 | MGnify/ENA primary metagenome ERZ1048872 (study PRJEB29581, sample SAMEA5548370) | metagenome | biome: marine; feature: coastal; material: water | depth 50 m | study: Short-term variability in the microbial, nano- and picoplankton...
CTGCTCGTACCCTCCACGGCCGCTCGTAGCCTCAGGGGCGTGACGGCCGACGCCACGGACCCTCAAGCCTCCCCCCGCAGGCTCTCCCCCGACGCCTACCGCCGTATCTGCGGGGTGGCGCTCGTCTTGCTGGCCGCAATCGTGGTCACCGGCGCCGCGGTCCGTCTCACCGGGTCGGGCCTTGGATGCTCGGACTGGCCAACCTGTGAGCAGGACCGGTTGGTTCCCGAGGCCGAGTTCCACGGCTGGGTGGAGTTCGGCAACCGGCTGATCACCGGGCTGGTCTCGGTGGCGGTGATCGCCGCCGTGCTGGGCTCGATGGCCCGAACTTCCCGGCGTGTGGACCTTCTGCGATGGTCTTGGGGGCTGGTGGCTGGCGTGATCGGCCAGGTGGTGCTGGGCGGCATCGTGGTGCTCAGTCACCTGAACCCGTGGCTGGTGTTAGGCCACTTCGCCCTGTCGATGGTGCTGGTGTGGAACGCCGTGGTGCTCCACCACCTGGCTGGCGACCATGCACGCGTGTCGTCGGCTGTGCTTCCGGCCGTTCGTCGCCGGACCCGATCACTCACTGCCCTACTCGCCGGGTTGGCCGTGGTGGTCCTGTCCACTGGGACGCTGGTCACCGGTACCGGCCCGCACGCCGGGAGTCAAGACGACCCGATTTCCCGGCTTCCATTCTCCATTCGGGAGGTGGCCCGTGTCCACGGGGCCATGGTGGTCATCGTCCTCCTGGTAGTCGTGGCACTCGTGGCGCACGCTCGACGGGAGCCACCCGGGCAGCCGCTGGTTCGTGCTGTTCGTTGGCTGGTCGCCGTGGTGGCCGCCCAGGCGATCATCGGATGGACCCAGTACTTCACCGGGGTTCCGGTGGTTCTCGTAGGCCTGCACGTGGCAGGGGCCACCGCGTTTTGGATGGTCGTCGTCAAGCTCCGGTTGCTGGCCACCGCTACTCCACCCGAGGTGGCCCGATGAGCCCGGCTCCCGTCGAGGTCGACCAGCCGGGCGTGGACTACGGGCTCGACCGGGAACTCGATGACGACGTGGCAGCCGACCGACCGTGGATCGTGCTGGTGTGGAACGACCCGATCAACCTGATGTCGTACGTGTCGTTCGTGTTCCAGAAGGTCTTCGGCTATTCCCGCGAGAAGGCCGACCGGTTGATGATGGACGTCCACCACAAGGGCCGGGCGGTGGTATCGGGCGGCGCCCGGGAGAAGGCCGAGATGGACGTCTTCCGCCTCCACGAACACGGCCTGTGGGCCACCCTTCAGCAGGACGACTGAGTAGTGGAGACGGAAACCATGCGTCTGCGGACCCGATGTTCCTGAAGAGAAACCCATGTTCCTGAGAAAAAGGGTCCCCCGGGCCCTGAAGCGTGAAGGCGACCGGACAACGATCCTGCTCGGCGAGGAGGAGCGGGCACTACTGGTCGACCTGGCCGAACAGTTCCGGTCGGTACTAGCAGCCGACAACGACCCGGACCTCCGACGGCTCTACCCGGCGGCCTACGCCGACGACGCCGAACGGGACGCCGACTATGCCGGCCTCGTCCACGACGACCTGCTCGGCACACGCCTCAACGCCGTGGACGGTCTCATCAGATCGGCCGCCGCCGAGTCCATCGACAACGAAGAGCTCGCCGCCTGGATGCAGGTCCTCAACGGGTTGCGTCTTCTCCTAGGCACGCGCCTGGACGTTTCCGAGGAGGACGAGTTCGACCCCCAGGCAGCGGACGCCCCAACCCGGGCGCTCCTGGCCTGGCTGGGCTTCGTGCTCGAAGAGGCCGTGGAGTCGGCCGCGGCAGGTCTCTGATCAACCAGCGTCCAGCACGTGACGCGTCCCGGAGGGTCGCTGGTAACGTGACCCCGCTCTCAGCGAGGTCCGGCCCCCATCGTCCAGCGGCCTAGGACGCCTGCCTTTCACGCAGGTAACACGGGTTCGAATCCCGTTGGGGGTGCGAAGGCGGTACGACTTCGGTCGGACCACCTGGTCCTGTGGTGCAGTTTGGAGTGCACGCCGGCCTGTCAAGCCGGAGGTCGCGGGTTCAAATCCCGTCAGGACCGCCACCGTCGCCCGCCCTCCGGGGCGGGCGGTGCACGGTCGGGTAGCTCAGTTGGCAGAGCGTCCGCCTGAAAAGCGGAAGGTCACCGGATCGACGCCGGTCCCGACCACCACCAGAAGCCCGCCCCCGGGGCGGGTCTTCTGCGTTCCCGACGAACCGTCTATCTTCCGAGCATGGCTGAAACTCCCGACGCACGGATCGTCGTCGCATCATCGAACCTACGGGACCTCGGAGGGCTGACCACTTCCGACGGGCACACCGTGCGGACCGGACAACTGTTCCGGTCAGGCCACCTTTGCGACCTGGGCGACGCCGACCGGGCGATAGTCAGATCCCTCGGGCTACAGACCATCGTGGACCTCCGACGACCCGCCGAGGCCGACGTCAAACCTCACCCCGATCTACCCAGCGTTGACGTCGTCGGCATCTCGGTATCCAGCGACGACAACGAATTCGCCGTAGTGGCCAACGCCATGCTCGACCCTCAGGCCGAACCCCTGGGACCGGATCACATCACCAACTACTTCCGGACGCTGGTGACCGACCACATCGATCGCTACCGACCAGTGTTCGACCTGGCCACCGACCCGGACCGCCAGCCACTGCTCTTCAACTGCACGGCCGGCAAGGACCGCACCGGGGTGGTGGCCGCCGTCCTTCTGCGGATCCTCGGGATCGACGACGACCTGGTGATGGCCGACTATCTACTGTCCAACGAGGTCCGCCGCTCTTGGATCGAGACAGCCAAGGTCGACCACCGGCAGCGCATTGCCCACCACCTCGGAATCACTCCCGCCGAGGTCCCCGAGGAACGGATGGCATCGTCCCGGGCCCTGCTGTACTGCCGCGAGGACTACCTCCGCGCGGTCCTCGACACCGCTGAGGCCCGATGGGGTTCGTGGGACGGCTTCGTGGCCGACGGCCTCTGCCTCGACGAGGCCCGCCTCGCCGCCTTCCGAACATCCCTGCTCTACTGAGTGGGCGGCATCGACCAACTGCCATCCGGAGGAAACCGATGACGAACGCCTGGTTCATGGACGACGAGCCCTCGGAGTCGTTCCCGATCTACACCCGAGGAAACGTGGGGGAGGTCTTTCCCGACCCCGTCTCGCCCCTCACGGCGGACCACACCTGGCACGGGGCCGGAAACCATGGCCTGCTGGGTTTCATGACCCGGTTTACCATCGACGCCGACGAACTCGACCCCGGGCAGAAGACCATGTTCGAGATCTTCGGCGGCTACATGTTCCTGAACCTCAGCGTGGCCCGGCTCATGGGCGCCCGCTCGTCGGGCATGACCCCCGAACTAGTCGATCTGGGCTTCTTCGGTACCGGCGCCTCACTGCCGCCCTACGTGGCGCGACCCAAGGACGGCGACCCAGCGATCACCCAGCGGGTCGACGGGATGATGTTCGGCTGGATGACCGCCACCAGGGCCCCCGAGGTGGCAGCCCAAGCGGCCGAGGTGGCCGACATCGTGGCCAACCGACCCAACCTCTCGACAGCAACCGATGCCGACCTGGTGGCCCGAACCCGCGAGATGCCCCCGGTGTTCAGCCGCCTTTTCGCCACCCATTCGGAAGCCAGCGCCGCGGCGAGCGTGGTCATGGGTGCCCTCACGGTGGCCGCTCTGGGTGTCGGCAAGCCGGGGCTGGACCTTCGGATCGCCGGAGGCCTGGGTGGCGTGGCATCCGCCGAACCCAGCGATGTGCTTTGGGATCTGGGCCGCCTGGTGGCCGCCTCACCGGAGTTGACGGCGGCATTCGACGACGGCCTCGACGGGCTGACCGACCGGCTCCAGCGTCTCGGCCCGGCGGCCACCGACTTCCTCACTGGATTCGCCGACTTCACCACAACCTACGGAAGCCGCGGCCCCAACGAATGGGAGCTCCGTTCCAGGACCTGGGAGACCCATCCGGAACTCCCGCTGGCCCTCGTCGACCGAATGCGATTCTCACCGGACTCCGACGACCCGTCGACGACGCGGGCGGCCGCCCACCAACGATCAGGCGAAGCGCTCGAACTGCTGCAGTCAATGGTGGCCGACAACGAGGAGGCGGCAGGCACTCTGGCCATCGCCGTGCCGGCTGCCCGAGCGTGGATCCCGGCCCGTGAACAGTGCAAGGCCACCATCGTGCGGATCATCCACGAAGTCCGACTCGCCGCCCGGGAACTGGGGCGTCGCATGGCCGCCGACGGTCGCCTGACCGACGCCGATCACGTGTTCATGCTTCGCGACGCCGAAATGGAAGCCGCCCTGAACGGCGATATGGCCGAGACGGCGGCCACCCGCCAGGCCGACTACCTCTCCCTCTTTGAGGTGCAGCCGCCCTACTGGTTCGCCGGTGAGGTGCCCAAGTTCGGCCTGCGGTCCGAGGCCACGGTCGTCGAAGGACCCTCGAAGACGATCCTCCAGGGCATGGGGGGCAGCGCCGGCACCGTCGAGGGCCTGGCCCGGGTGGTGCTCGACCCATCGGACCCGCTGACCCTCGAACCGGGCGAGATCCTGGTAGCCCCGATCACCGATCCGTCATGGACGCCGTTGTTCGTACCGGCCGCCGGAGTGGTGGTCGACGTGGGCGCCGTGATGAGCCACGCGGTGATCGTGAGCCGCGAACTGGGCATCCCGTGCGTGGTGTCAGCCGTCGGTGCCACGACGCGGATCTCCGACGGGGCCCGCATCCGGGTCAACGGCGACACCGGCACCGTCACCATTCTTCAGGACTAAGTCGGCCTCCGAACGGCTGGCCTCAGGTGCAGGCGGGGGCCCATTCGGGGTCGAGCAGGCCGCCGGCGATCAACCACCGGACAGTGTCGGCCAACGTCTCGGTCACCGGACGCCACTCGCCCAGACCGCTGTCGGCCAACAGGGCCGCGTCGTCGCCGGGGACGATGCCCAGCATGATCTCAACCGCCTCGTCGTCGACCATCCCCTTCAACGCGGACGCGGGCGTCGGGAACAGCGCACGGTCGCGGCCGGTCGCCTCGGTGACCCGGGCGTGGAACTCGTCCCACGTCATGTAAGTGCCGCCGGCCACGTATCGCTTCGGCCCACGGCCAGGCGTCATCAAACCAGCAATGGCTGCGCCGAGGTCGCGGACGTCGACCAGCAGCCATCCACCCGAAGCCAGACTCATCATCATCTCGGTGGACAGCGTGGGAATGAAGGTGGCCGCCAGCACGTTCAGCCCCAGATCATCGGGCCCCGTCACCCCGGCCGGATAGATGATGGATACCGGCGCACCACCGTCCTGCATGGCCCGTGCGTGTTCCTCGGCCACCGCCTTGGACGCGTTATACGGGTTTCCCCCTCCCTGCACCGGATCTTCGCCGGAGAGCACGTCACCGGTCGGCGGAAAGATCACCGACATGGTCGACAGGTGGACAATGGGGTCGCACTCGGCGGCCGCTGCGGCGTTGAGCACGTTGACCGCTCCGGGGGCGTTGACCTCCAGCGCGTGGTGCATCTGCTCGGGATCCAGGCTGGTGAACGCCGCGGTGTGGACGCAGGCGTCGCAGCCCTCGAGCGCGGTCGTCACGGCGTCGAGGTCGGTCATGTCGCCGAGAACGGCCTCGACCCTGCCCGCCGAACCGTCGATGCCGTGCATGGCCAGCATCCGATCCAACTTGTCGCCATCGCGCACCAGTGCCCGCACTTCGTGCCCAGCCGCCATCAGGGCGGCCAGCGTGTGGCCCCCGATGAACCCTGTCGCTCCGGTCAACATGACCCGCATCGTCGATTCCCCTTCCGCCCGGCACCGTGCCGGGAACGATCGGACCGTAGCCCCCTGTTGGTATCGGCGATCAGCCCGAACCGTCGATAACGCCGATTATCCACGAGTCCGTTGGCGCGCTATCCTGTCTCCAGAGATTAGCCAAACGGCTAATAACATCTACAGGTCCTGAAAACACATGGACCGGGGTTCCGGGGGAGATGACACCGATGAAGATCAAGGTCGATGCCGAAAAATGTGAAGGCCACAGCCGGTGCTACTCGCTGGCCCCCGAGCTGGTTGACGTGGACGACCTAGGCAACGCCTTCGAGTTGAACGACGGCGAGGTGCCCGCCGGACTCCAGGACAAGGCCCGCCTCATTGTCGACAACTGCCCCGAGTTCGCCATCACCATCGAGGAGGGCTAATCCATGACCGAAACCACCGAAACCCACAGCGACCCGGTGGCCGCCGCGGTGGCCGCCTCCATCCCCGAGCGCTGCCCGGTCTCGGACGTCACCACCGACTACGACATGTTCGACGCGGACTACCTGCGCGACCCCTTTACTGCCTGGGCCGAAATGCGAGACCGCTGCCCGATCGCCCACACCGACCGCTACGGCGGCTCGTGGCTCCCCACGAAGTACGACGACCTCCAGGCCATGGCCAAGATGGTTCCTGAGCTGTCGTCCAAGTCGCCCATCGTGATCGACTTGCCCGAGGCACTCGTCAAGGGCGACTCCACTGGCTACAACGCGGCCGCCCCCATCACCGCAGACCCGCCTGAGCAGAACTGGACCCGCCGGGCCCTGCTCCCCCACTTCACTCCCAAGGGCATCGCAGCGGAGACCGAGTACACCAAGCGGCTCTGCCACGAACTCATCGACGGATTCATCGAGAACGGCAGCTGCGACGCAGCAGTCGACTACGCCCAGCAGATCCCGCCCCGGGTCATCGCCAAGAAGCTCGGCGTGGACGCCTCCATGGTGGACGACTTCATCGAGTGGGTCCGCGGTGTGCTGGAACTGGGCCTTCAACAGCCCGAGTTGCGGGCCAAGTACCGCGACATCATCCGCGACTTCTTCGCCGCCGAGGTGGCTGACCGACGGGCCAACCCGAAGGACGACCTCATCACCGCCCTGTGTGAGACGGAGCACGAAGGCGGCTTCCTGCCCGACGAAGTGGTCATCGGTATGTGCAATCTGCAGCTGGTGGCCGGCATCGACACCACCTGGTCGTCGATCGGCTCTGCCCTGTGGCACCTCGCCAGCCACGATGACGATCGGCGACGCCTGGTCGACGAGCCCGACCTGTGGAACACCGCGGTCGAGGAACTGCTGCGTTTCTACGCCCCGGTGACCATGGCCCGTAACGCGGCCGAGGACGTCCAATACGGCGGGGTGGAGTTCAAGAAGGGCGACAAGATTCTCATGAACTTCCCCGGCGCCAACCACGACCCCGACCACTTCGAGGACGCCCACGAGGTGCAGCTGGACCGCCAGCGAAACCGACACGTGGCCTTTGGCATCGGCATCCACCGGTGTGCGGGCTCGAACCTGGCTCGCATGGAGATGGAAGTGGCGCTCAAGACCTGGATGGAACGCATCCCCGAGTTCACGCTGTCGGATCCCGACGCCGTGACATGGGCCGGCGGCCAGGTGCGCGGACCCCGCATCCTCCCGGTCACCTTTTCCTAGGGCTCTACTGGTTCCTAGGGCTCTACTGGGCGACCGACTCGGCGTGGAATAGCCCGGCGGCCACGGCCGTCCGGGTGGCCTCGTCCACCTCGCCCAGCAACTCGACGTTGACGCTACCGATGGTGGCCGTGCACGTGAACCCATGGGGGGAGGGCCCCACCGGTGATCCGGTGTCAGTACCCACGTCGAAGCTCTCGCCGCCCATGGCAAACACCACAGGCACCGTCTGTTCAAGACGAGCCTGACCGACGACCTGACCGTCCACCGCCAACGTGGCCGTGCCACCGGCGCCGAAGCCGCCGTCCGAATCGAACAACAGCGCGACCTCCCGGCGACCGGGTGCCAACGGTTCGACCGCGGCCACCGTGGTGCGGACATGGCCGTAGAGGTTGTAATGCCACGTCGGCCGACCTTCGTCGAGGTAGATCGCCCAACCGTTGAAGCTCCCGCCCTGACAGACGATGACCCCTTCTGGCACCCCCTCAGGCACCTCGAGGTCACAGGTGATCCGGTAAGAGCGATTCTTGATGTTCAGGACGACCCGCTCGGGCATCCGGACGTGCGCCGTGGTGTAGGTCATCCGGGTGACCCCGACCGGCACCGACGGCGCCCGGATAGCCGGATCCAGGTTCATCGCCGCGTCCCGCAGCGGGTACACCCCGTTTCGCAGACACTCGGCGTCGAACAGGTCGCGCATCTCCGCCAGCAACTCGGGTCGCTCGTCGGCCAGATCGTGGCTCTGGGAGAAGTCGTCACGCAGGTCATAGAGCTCCCACGATTCCTGCGGACCGTCGAAGGGAACCGAGCCGAAACGGATCCACGGCACCCGTCCGTGAAAACACGACGCCATGAACCCTTCGTGGTAGATGCCGCGGTTGCCCATCATCTCGAAGTACTGGGTACGTCGGCCCTCCACCCCGGGATCAGTGAACGACGCCAACATCGACTGGCCCTCGATGGGCATCTGGTCAATCCCGTTCACCGAGGTCGGTGGCTCGATACCCGCCGCGTCGAGAATGGTGGGGGCCAGATCGATGACGTGGTGGAACTGATCCCGAATTGCGCCGGCGTCGGTGATGCGACGGGGCCACGACACGGCCAGCCCATTGCGTGTGCCGCCGAAATGCGATGCCACCTGCTTCATCCACTGGAAAGGCGCATCCAGTGCCCACGCCCAACCGACGTTGTAGTGGCATTCACTGTGCTCGGTCCCGAAGTCGTTGATGTGTTCGAGCAGGAACTCCGGGTCCTCCTCGAAACCGTTCTGGAGGGCCGGTAGCGACCAGGTGCCGTCGATACGACCCTCAGCCGACGCCCCGTTGTCGCCGGTGACGTAGATGAAGAGTGTGTTCTCCCACTCGTCTATGCCCTCGAGCGCGTCGATTAGGCGGGCCACCTGGGCATCGGTGTGAGCCAGAAAGGCAGCGAACACCTCCATGAGGCGGCGGGCCACCGGCTTGTACCGGTCGGGGTACTCGTCCCATGATGGAACCACGTCGGGGCGGGATGTGTTCACCGTGCCCGACGGGATGACACCCATCTCGAGTTGCCGCTCGAAGATGGACTGGCGAAGGGCATCCCACCCCTCGTCAAAGAACCCACGGAAGCGGTCCAGCCATGAGTCCGGTACCTGGAGGGGGGTGTGGACGGCCCCCGGCGAGAAATAGCAGAGGAACGGCTTGTCGGGCCGGTGGGCCTTGACCCGCTGCATCCACTCGATGGCCTTGTCGGCCATGTCCTCGGTGAGGTGGTAGTCGTCGCGCCCCTCGTAGGGGGCGATCGGTGTGGTCTGGTCGTACAGGTCGGGTTCGAACTGCGAGGTCTCGGCACCGGGGAACCCATAGAAGCGGTCGAACCCGAGGCCGGTAGGCCAACGGTCGAACGGGCCGGCCGGGCCGGTCTCCCATGACGGGGTGAGGTGGCCCTTGCCGAACATGCCGGTGGTGTAGCCGTTCTGCCGTAGCACCTCGGCCACGGTGGCCGCCTCGCGGGGAATGATCGAGTCGTAGGCCGGGAAGCCGTTGGCCGCCTCGGTGATTCGGCCCATGTGGACGGTGTGGTGGTTTCGACCAGTCAGCATCGAGGCCCGGGTGGGAGCGCAGATGGCCGTCGTGTGGAACCGGTTGAAGCGCAGCCCCTCGGCAGCTACCCGTTCCAGCCCGGGCGCCGGGACCGGGCCTCCGAAGGCCCCGAACGACCCGAAGCCCACGTCGTCGAGCAGCACGATCACGACATTGGGAGCGTCCTCCGGGGCAGAATCCAGGACGATCGGGTCGGGTACGCAGTCCTCGGTGAGGCGCCCGATGGTTCCCTTGTAGGGCGGGGTGGGACGGGGGACGGCGGTCATTGGTCAGGATCTCCAACTCTGCGGGCAGGAACCGGGCTCGCGGGGGCTGGCCAGTGGCCCCATTCTTGGCCATCTAGCAAACATGTGGTCACATGAGTAACTTCCCCAACGATATGACTGCCGGCGTCGCCTTTGCCGAGTTCAGGGTTGAGGTCCAATCTTTCTTCCACGAATACGACCGACGCCCGGTAGCCCCCGGGCTCTCCCGTCTAGACCGGAACAGAGCCTTTCTGGCGGCGCGCTATGACGCCGGACTGGGCGCTCTGGACTACCCGGTTGACGATGGAGGTCGAGGCTTGGACCGTCGCTTCGTCGACGTCTACCGCCAGGAGGCCAGAAGCCGGACCACCGATGACGGTGGTTCCGGATTCGGCGTCGGCCTGGACATGTGCCTACCCACCATCCGCGACCACGGAAGCCCTGAGCTGCGCCAACGGTTCCTCGGTCCCGGGCTCCGGGGCGACGAGCACTGGTGCCAGCTCTATTCCGAGCCGGGTGCCGGATCGGACCTGGCCGGCCTAACTACCCGTGCGGTCCGCGACGGTGACGAATGGGTGGTCACCGGTCAGAAGGTGTGGACCTCGGGTGCCGACCACGCCGACTTCGGCATCCTGCTGGCTCGGACCGACTGGGACGTCCCCAAGCACGCCGGCGTCTCCATGCTGGTGCTTCCCATGAGCCAACCGGGCGTGGCGGTCCGGGCCATCCACCAGATGACGGACGTGGCCCACTTCAACGAGGTCTTCATCGACGAGGCCCGGGTCCCCGTTGACTGGGTCGTCGGGGACCCGGGAAACGGCTGGAAGATGGCTGTGGCTCTCCTCACGTACGAACGTTCCTCGCTCGGCAAGGGAAGCGGGCGCCAGCCCATTCCAACCGACCGGCTCATCGAACTGGCCCGGTCCAACGGTCGATCCCAAGATCCTGTCGTGCGTCAGAACCTGGCCCGTCTGGCCACCGGGACGAAGCTCATCGAATGGCTGAACCTCCGCACGGGGATCCATCCATCGATCACAAAGCTCTGGCGGACCCAGCAGGGACGCACGGCGGCCCATGTGGCCGCCGGTCTGGCCTGGCCAGGAGGTATCGCCTGGGACGGCTCCCGGATGGGCGCCACCCAACCGGGCCGATTCGCCGACACCGATGGGTCGCACTGGGCCTATGGGATCTGCGACTCACCTGCCCTCTCGCTGGCCGGAGGTACCGACGAGATCCAGAAGAACACCCTCGGCGAACGGGTCCTCGGCCTTCCCCGGGAGCCGGCCGGCGACCGTGATACCCCGTTCAGTCAGATACCAAAGAACGTCTGAACGGCTCCCGTTCCCCACGGGCTGCCGTACCCGGGTCCAAGCCGAGGGACAGCGACCGGAGGATCAACGCGAGTCGTTCCTCCACCTCTTTGGCGAGGACCCGATCCTCGCCACCCCTGGCGATCCACGGATCCATTGTCGTGGCGAAGAGGCAGCGGGCGAGATGGAACACCGTGGCGATGCCCACGTCGACCCGGACCTCCGTCTCATCCTCGCCAGCCCGTGTCTCAAGGGTCTGCTCTACAGCCAAATCCAGCGTGGGATGGGTTACGTGGGTGCGGTCGGCTTCACCGGACAACGACGCGTAGGCCAATGCCCGGACGAATTCTGGTGACCGCAGGAGAGAAAATGGTTCCACCCGACCCGAGGCATCCAACTCCTCTCCGGCGGCATATGACTCCGTGAGACGATCGAACCCCTCACGGAGCAGAGCCTCCTTCCCGCCGAAGTAGTGATGTACCAGGCCGTAGTTGACGCCGGCCTCCTCGGCGAGAGCCCGCCCCGAAATCCGCTTGGGCGCCAAATGGCCTAGGAGACGAGCCGCGGCGGCCACCAGTGCCTCTCGGACCTCGTCGGCACCCTTGGGGGAAAAACTGCCGGTGGTCATCGCTCGATCTCCACCCCGATCGACCGGTACAGCAATTCGAGCACGGTGAAGAACCGCTCCCGGATCACCTCACCGTCCGCTTCGAGGTCCAGTCCAAGCCCCGTGGTGTTGTGTTCGACGAACACTGGCCAACCCAACTGGAGCAGGACGATGGCTGCCACGGTGGCCCGGTGGTGGACGGGGTCACCGTCCTGATCGCCCTCGGCGGCCATCCCGAGCATGGCATCGAAAACCGGGTGCGAAACGTCCTCGTCGTCGTACCCACCCTCGAGGGCGACGTGGGCAGCGAAGCCGAAGATCTCCCGGTCTGAGACGACCTGGTTCAAGGGAATGGGTCGGGTTCCGCCCACCATTGAATCGGCCAGCAGCCGGGAACCATGCCGACCCCGGGCGGCTCTGAGCAGGTCGCCGGACGACTCGAAGTAGTAGTGGACTAGGCCGTAGTTGACCTCAGCCTCTTCGGCCAGTGCCCGACCGGTGACCGTCGACGGGGGACGCTCCGACATCAACCTGATGGCCGCGTCGAGCAGCGCCGTCCGAGAGGACGGCTCCCCGTCGGGATCGACGCCCATCAGGTCCGCGCCGGCCGAAGCTGGCCGGCCGCGGCGAGGAGGACGGCTCCCCGATCGATGCGGTCCGCACTGGTGACCGCATCGGCGACCATGCCGGCGGTGTGCTCCTTCATCATCCGGCCCGCCGATCCGGGGAATCCGGCGATCTCGAGCGCCAGCCTCCGGGCTGCGTCGAGGACCTCGTCGTCAGCCACTACATCGAGGGCGATCCCCAGACGATGCAAGTCCAGGCCGCTGAACCGACGGCCGGGGAGGGTGATCTGATGGATCACGGAGAGAGGATGCCGGCCCGACAGCCAGGCCAGGTTCATGGCGGCCGGCATGCCCTGCCGAACCTCGCCGACCTGAAGGAACGCCCCCTCGCCGGCCACCAGAAGGTCACAGGCCAGGGCGAGCCCCGCTCCACCGTTTATGGCGAACCGTTCCAGCGCGCCCACGACCGGAACCGGACACTCGGCAATGGCCCGGTGGGCGGCAGCGAACGACGAGCTCGCCGTCCCGATCCAGGTCGGCGGCGGATCGGCGTTGTACTCCGTCAGGTCGAGGCCCGAACAGAACCCACCGCCAGCGCCGTGCAGAAGGACGGCCCCAACGTCATCCCGGTCGGAGGACTCGGCGAAGGCGGCGGCCAGAGCATCGGATAACGGGCCGATTATGGCGTTCTTCCTCTCCGGTCGATTCAGAACAATGGTGGCCAACCCGTCCTTGACCTCGAAGAGAACGGGGTTGTCGTGCGTGTGGTCGTCGACTTTGTGATGGGTCATGATGTCCTCGGTTGGTCAGGCGCTGTCAGTGGTTTCGGTAACAAGCGCGTGCTGAGGTTAGCCATATGGCTAACCTCAGGCAACCAGCTACCCGGAGCTCCTCACAACCAAAACCGCTATCCCCGATCTGGACTTCAACGCCCACCTAGACCGCATCCGACGCCTCACCGACGAGGAGTTGATCCCCGGCGAGGTGGACATGGTGGAACTCCACGCGGTGCCGCCGCCGCTGGTCGCCCACCAGGCCGAGACGGACTTGTTCGGCATCACCTTGCCCCGGGAGTGGGGTGGCCTGGGTTGAACCACAGAACAGCAGGTCCGCCTGACCCTCGAGTTCATCCGGGCCGCGCCCGTCTACCGCTCGCGGTTCTCCGGGACCCTCGCGGTTCTCCAGGACCATCGGGCTCTGCTCGCAGATCCGCCGCCCATCGTCATGTCGTCTCCGCTTCGTGACTAGTCAGGTCAGGGCCCCCACGATGGTGGCCAGACCACCAAGACCACAGATCCCCAGGAGCACCGGTCGGAACCACTCGCTGTCCACCCATCGGCGAACCGGGGGTGCCAACACCAGGCCGATGACGGCGGAACCCATGACGAGCGCGATCCGTCCCACCTCGGCACCGTCGATCGCCCCACCGACCAATAGGCGCACGGTCACCACCGCGCTCAGCACCATGACGAACCCCGCAAGGTTGGGCCTCAGGACCTGGGGAGGGTCATCGTGGTGGAGGATGGCGTAGGGCGGTCCCGGAAGGGCGGCCACCCGAAGCGTGAACGCCGTCAGCACGCCGGCCAGCACGGACATCCATCGTCGTCTCGGGGGTTTCCAGCCGGACCCCACGGCCACCACCGACAGCACGACCAGCACCCCCACAGCCAGCGTCAGACCCCGCTCCGAGAGGCCGGCCAGCGCCAGCTCGCCCAAAACCAGTCCAACCGGTGCCCCCAGAAGGCACTTCCGCCATCGCTTCGCATCAAAACCCGAGAACTCCATCGTGAGATTGCGGATACCGACGACCGTTCCACCCAGGATGAGGGGAAGGGGAACGAACGCCGGATCTACGGCCATGAGCACCGGGCTGGCCACTAGGGCAATGCCGATGCCCGCCGAGGCCTGGACGAGGGAACCCGCAGCGACGGCGACCACCACGAGGACGATCTCGATCGGGGCCACTGATCGACCCTAACCCGAACCGGCGGATGGTTAGCCAAGCGGCTAACCTCCTAATCTTTCCTAATCGAACCCTGACCACCACCGGAGCCCTATGCGTGCCGCCGTCCTCCACGAAGCCCCCGGCGACCTCGTCGTCGAAGATCTGACCATCGCCGAGCCGATCGGCCGCGAGGTCCTGATCCGAACGAAGGCGTCAGGCCTTTGCCACAGTGACCTCCACGTGATCGAGGGGCTGCTCCCTCTGCCATCGCTGCCCGCTGCGCTCGGCCACGAGGCCTCGGGCATCGTGGAAGCGGTCGGACCTGACGTGACGGCCTTCGCTCCAGGCGACCACGTGATCACCTGTCTGACCCAGTTCTGCGGCGTGTGCCCCGAGTGTCACGTGGGTCGCGTGTTCATCTGCTCGAATCGTCACGACCTGGCCCGCGGGCCCGAACTGGAACCGACACTGTCGCTGAGCGGCACTCCCGTGCTCCCCATGGCCGGGCTGGGGGCGTTCGCCGAGCAGATGCTGGTGCACGAGAATGGCGTGGTCGCCGTCGACCCGGCCGTGCCCTTCGACGTGGCCGCCCTCATCGGTTGTGCCGTGATGACCGGTGTGGGCTCAGCCACCAACGGCGCGCAGATCCGGCCGGGCGAAACGGTGGCCGTCATCGGCTGCGGCGGCATCGGTCTGAACATCGTGCAGGGTTGTCGGCTGGCCGGCGCCAGTCGGATTATCGCGGTGGACCTCAACGCCGAGAAGCTCGAGGCGGCCCGCGGGTTCGGAGCAACCGACGTGGTCGATGCCTCGACGGACGACCCGGTCGCTGCAGTACAAGTCCTGACTGGCGGCGGAGTCGATGCCGCCTTTGAGGCCATCGGGCTCACGGCAACCGGCGAACAGGCGCTGGCCATGATCCGCCCGGGGCGTACCGCCTACCTGGTCGGAGTCCCGCCGGTCACCAGCACCATGACCGTGCCTGGCGCGCTCATGGTGCTCCAAGCCAAGGGCCTCAGGGGCCTGTTCATGGGCAACTCCAACTTCAAGGTAGAGATGCCCAATCTGGCCCGCCACTACCTGGAGGGTCGTCTCGAACTGGACCGGCTGGTCTCGGCCCACATCACCCTCGACGAGGTGAACGATGGTTACGCCGAGCTCAAGGCGGGGGCCACCTTGCGTTCCGTCATCGTGTTCGACTGAGATCCGGAACCGCCGGGCCGATCAGGGCCCAGCAACCAGCTCGGGGAACAGCCCAGACAAGTCGGCCAGGCAGTCGATGACGTGGTCGGCCTCGGCACCATCTTCCAGATCGTCCAGCGCCCCCCGAAACCGCACCGTTCCCATGCCCATGGCGCGGGCCCCAGCTACATCGGTCCGCTTCAGGTCGCCCACGTGGACGATGGTCGTCGGGTCGTCGATGCCCAGACCATTCATGGCGGCCCGGAAGATGGTCGGGTCGGGCTTGTAGACGCCCACCTCGTCGGAGAAGGCGGCGAACGCCACGTGCTCCAAAATGCCATGTTCGTCGAGGTATGTCCTCAAATGCCGTCCGATGGCCAGATTCGTGTCCGAGATGATCCCGACAGCTACACCGCTTCTCGCCACGGCGGACAAGACGTCCGCCGCGTCCGGCACTGACCTCACCCGTAGTTGGTACGACGCGAAATCAAACGCGTCGGCGAGGGCCTGGTGGTCTCCACCTTCCAGCCGATCACCGAATGCGACGAAGCACTCCTCGAGCGCACGCTCCGGCCCGTAGTGCCTACCCGCCCGCCACTCGGTCTCAAACCGGTCGGGCAGTATCGACAGCACCCCCCACAGAAGCTCGGCCGGGATGTCGAGCTTTCGCTCGTCGATGACCTCCTGCCAGTGCCGACGACGGATCTCCAGACCCCCCGGGACGCTGGTGAGGAGGGTGTTCCAGAGGTCGAAGGTGACGGCGCGGATCAGCACGGTCGGACGAACGGGTTGGCTCGGGGTTCAGGCGTGGTCAGGTCCGGCAGACGCCGTCGGCGACCGCGGCGGCGGCCACGGCCTCGGCAACCCGGTAGGGCACCGACTTGTCAAACACCGACGGCACCACGAACGAGGGCTTCAGGTCGGCTTCCGACACCGAGTCGGCAATGGCCCGGGCGGCGGCCAGCTTCATGTTCTCGGTGATGTCGGTGGCGCCGACATCCAACGCTCCACGGAAGATCCCGGGGAAGGCCAGCACGTTGTTGATCTGGTTCGGATAGTCACTTCGCCCCGTGGCCATCACCGCGGCGAGCCCGTCGGCCTCCTCAGGGTGGATCTCGGGCTCGGGGTTAGCCATGGCGAACACGATCGGATCGGGATTCATGGTCCGCAGGTCGGCAGCGTCGATCAGGCCGGGACCGCTCACACCAACGAACACGTCGGTGCCGACCAGTACATCCTTCAGGCTTCCCATCTTCCGGTCAGGATTGGTGTGGTCGGCGAACCACTCCTTGGCGACGTTCAGGTTGTCGCGCCCCGAGTAGACGGCACCCATCCGGTCCACCCCGACGATCTCGCCCACCCCAGCGTCCAACAAGATCTTGCCCACCGCTACCCCAGCGGCTCCCATGCCGGCGATCACCACCGACAGGTCGCCCATGTCGCGGCCGGTGAGTCGGCAGGCATTCCACAAGGCGGCCAGGGTGACCACGGCCGTGCCGTGCTGATCGTCATGGAACACCGGGATGTCTAGGGCGGCTCGTAGGGCCTCCTCCACGTGGAAAGCGGCAGGAGCCGCGATGTCCTCCAGGTTGATGCCACCGAAGGTAGGGGCCATCCGAATCACGGTGTCGATGATCTCCTGCGGGTCGGTTACGTCCAGGCAGATCGGGAAGGCGTCGACGCCCGCGAACTCCTTGAACAGCAGTGCCTTGCCCTCCATGACTGGCATGGCGGCCGCCGGACCGATGTCGCCGAGGCCCAGCACGGCGGTGCCGTCGGTGACCACGGCGACCGTGTTCTTTTTGATGGTCAGTTCGTGGGCCCGAGCTGGTTCATCGTGGATGGCAATGCAGACCCGGGCCACGCCAGGCGTGTACGCCATCGACAGATCGTGCCGATCGTTCACCTTGGCCAGGGACACGACCTCGATCTTGCCGCCCTCGTGCATGTCGAAGGTGCGGTCGTACCAGTGGAGGATCTCCACCCCAGGCTGGTTCTCGATGGCCGTGACGACCGCCGCCGCGTGGTCTTCGTCACGACAGTTGGCCACCACGTCGTTGACCAGGAGATCGCCACGGACGTCGAACCCGCCCATCGACATGATGTTGGCGCCGGCCTCACCAATGGCGGTGGCCAGGCGACCCAGTGTGTTGGGCACATTGTCCAGTGCCACCTGGAGGTGGATGGAATAGGCCGCAGTGGGGAGGAAGGGCATCGGACGATCCTAGGAGTGACCCACAGAAACGCCCCGATCAGGAAATCCCCAATCAGAGAATCAGGGCCCCTCGTAGGGAAAGCCGAGGTCCAGGGCGGTCACCAGTGGTCGGAAGGCGATGCCCGTCTCAGCAGCTGCCGCCCCACACGTGCCACCCCGATCGACGATGGGCAGCACGGCCACCGGTTCGGCACCCAATGCCCGAACTGCCGCTGCCGCCTCCAGCGGGGATGTCCCCCGGGTGACGGTGTCCTCGGTGATGACCACCCGGTCGCCGGGCAGTAGGGCACCGGCCAATCGACCCTGGACCCCGTGGTCCTTGGACTCCTTGCGGATGCTGAACGACCGGAGATGTCGACCACGGGTAGCAGCCACGGCGGCGATCCCGAAGGCAACCGGGTCCGCCCCGGCGGTAAGACCGCCGATGGCCGTGATCGGGCCGGCACCTTCGGCGGCGGCATCCAAGGCATCGATTTCAGCCAGCGCGGCATCGGCCACCAGCAGGATCCCCTCGGCCCGACAGGCCGTCTGTTTGGCGTCGCAGAACCACGTGCTCTTTCGGCCCGACTTGAGGGTGAAGTCCCCGGTGCGGATGGAGTGCTCCAGTAGATGGGCGATCAACGCCGCACGGTCGCTCACGATCCGACGCCCCCTTGCCTCGTCCCACTCATCCGTACCTGACCGCTACCTGCCGTCAGTTCACCGACCACCCGGGCCGGTCGATCGTGGGAGGCAAGCATCGCCACCACCGCGTCGGAGTCACGATCAGGCACGGCCAACACCATCCCGAGGCCCATGTTGAACACCCGTTCCATCTCGTCGTCGGATACGTCGCCCATGTTCTGCAGTTCGCAAAAGAACCGCGGCACTTCCCACGTGGAGCGGTCCACCACCGCATCGAGCGTATTATCCATGACCCGCGGCAGGTTGCCGGGCAGGCCCCCGCCGGTTACATGGGCCACGGCATGGATCTCGTGGGCAGCCAGGGCGGCCACCACCGCCGGGGCGTAGATCACGCTCGGAGCGAGCATCTCGTCAGCCAAGGTGGTCGACGCGCCCTCCCATGCAGGATCGTCGAGCGACCGGCCGGCCACGTCGAAGGCCAGGCGGCGAGCCAGCGAGAACCCGTTGGACCGAAGGTTGGGCGATTCAATGCCGACCAGAACGTCGCCGGCCACCGCCGCAGTCCCGTCCAGCAGGGCATCGCGCTCGACGGCCCCCACAGCGAAGCCCACCAGGTCGAACTGGTCGGCAGCCATGACGCCTGGATGCTCAGCCATCTCGCCGCCGATAAGTGCACAGCCCGCCTCGGCGCACCCATCGGCGATACCGGCCACCAGGGACTCGGCGGCGTCCGGGTCGAGACGGCCGACGGCCAGATAGTCCAGGAAGAAGAGCGGCGCAGCGCCTGCGCAAACGAGGTCGTCCACGCACATGGCCACCAGGTCGCGACCAATGGAGTCGAGTCGACCGGTCTCGCGCGCGATCTCGGACTTGGTACCCACCCCGTCGGTGGCCGACACCAGTAACGGATCCCGGTAGCCCGAGCGACCGATGTCGAACAGGCCACCGAAGCCGCCGATGTCACCCATGACCTCGGGCCGGTAGGTGCTCCGCACCAGCGGACCGATGCGTTTTACGGCCTCCTCGCCGGCATCGATGTCAACCCCGGCTGCCCGATAGCTCTCTCCCGCTCCACTTCCCACTGACGAAGTCATCAGACTGGGCCCATCAACTGCGCCCGAATAGACGGTTGGCGGCATCGGTCGGGAGTTCGCCCTTCACGTCCCCATCGAGGATCGGCATGGCCCGCTCGGGAGCGGGGGCGCCGGCCGCCCCCTCGAGTACCGCCTTGGAAAGGTTCACCGGAATCTCGATCGGATAGGTCCCAGTCAGACAGGCGTCACAGAACCCGGCGCCCACCGCGCCGGTGGCCTCCAGAAGGTGGTCCAACTTCAGATAAGTGAGGCTGTCCACCTCGAGGTACTCACGGATCTCGTCCACGGTGAGATTGGCGGCCAGGAGTTCGCCCCGGGTGCCGGTGTCCATGCCGTAGAAGCAAGGCCAGCGGTAGGGCGGCGACGAGACCCGCATGTGGACCTCCGCCGCGCCGGCGTCGCGAAGCATCCGCACCATGGCCCTCGTCGTGGTACCCCGCACGATCGAATCGTCGACCACCACCAGGCGTTGCCCCTCAATGCTGTCGCGCAGCGGGTTGAGCTTCATGCGCACCGCCGCGGACCGGAGGGCCTGGGTGGGGGCGATGAAGGTTCGGCCGATGTAGCGGTTCTTGACCAGACCCTGGCCGTACGGGATGCCGCTGGCCCGGGCGTAGCCCTCGGCAGCCGGCATCCCCGACTCAGGCACACCCATTACCAGGTCGGCCTCCACCGGTGCCTGGTCAGCCAACATCTCGCCCATGCGGACCCTGGCGTGATGCACGCTCTGTCCGTACAGGACGGCGTCGGGGCGAGCGAAGTAGACGAACTCGAACAGGCAGAGCTTCGGATCGATGGCGTCGTCGTCGAACGGTCGGAGCGAACGCCAACCCGTATCGTCGATGATCACCACCTCGCCGGGATCCAGCTCACGAACCATGTGGGCCCCGATCACGTCCAGCGCCGGCGACTCGGACGCGAGTACCCAACCACCGTCCAGACGCCCCAGGCAGAGGGGCCGGAAGCCGTTCGGGTCACGAACGCCGATGACCCGCTCGTGGTCGGCAATGACCAGCGAGAATGCGCCGGTGAGCCGAGGAAGTACGGCGGTCAGGGCAGCGTCCATGGCCTCAGCCTGTGGTAGGTCGCCGTGGCTGGCCAGTTCGTTAGCCAAAAGCTCGGCCATGAGGTCGGTGTCAGACGTGATGGCTCCGGGGAGCATCCCGGCCTCGGCGGCCAGGTCCTCGGTGTTGACCAGATTGCCGTTGTGGCCCAACGCGAACTCGACGCGGTCGATACCCCGGTAGACCGGTTGGGCGTTTCGCCACGTGCTGGATCCGGTGGTCGAATATCGGGTCTGACCAATGGCCAGGTCGCCGGTGAGGGCGGCCAGCGTCCGGTCGTCGAAGGCGTTGGACACCAGGCCCATGTCCTTGACGACCGTGAGGGCCTCGCCGTCGCTAACCGCCATGCCGGCCGACTCCTGACCACGGTGCTGCAAGGCGTAGAGGCCGAGGTACGTCAGGTGGGCGACGGGTTGGCCAGGCGCATAGACACCGAAGACCCCACACGCCTCACGGGGGGTGTCGTCGTCCGCACCGGCCGCCAGAAGGTTCTCCTGGTCGACGGCTGCTGTGCTCATCGGTTCGTAGTTCCGGCGCCCAGGGCCTCGGGCAACCGATCCTCGTGGGCGTGTCGCACGTCGTCGACGGCCACGTCCAGAAGGCCCTTCACGATGAGGCGGTCGCCAGTGGCCAGACCGATCCGGGTAGTCGGTACGGCGACAGCCTCAGCGGCAGCCAGGACATCGGTGAGGCGTTCCGGATCGACACAGCACAGGACCCGACTGGGACCCTCGCCGAATAACGCACGATGGTCGGGCACCCGTGCCAGATGGGCACCCACGCCGGAGCGGGCCACCATCTCAGCCACCGCCACCCCCAGCCCACCAGCCGACAAGTCGTGTACGCCGTCGACCATGCCGTCGGCAACCAGAGCACGGATCAGGTCAGCCACCCGCTGGTGCAGGCCGAAGTCCAGAGGCGCCAAGATGCCGCCGGGGGCGTCGTGCGCCGATCCCCAGAGTGAACCACCGAGCGAGACGTCGTCGGGCCCGATCAGGACCAGACGATGGCCGTCCACGAGGGTGGCGCCGGGGGGTCGCCGGTCCAGGTCGTCGACCATGCCGAGCAGGCCGATGACCGGAGTGGGATCGATGTCGGTGCCGGCCGACTCGTTGTAGAGGCTGACGTTGCCGCCGATCACCGGAGCACCGAAGGCCTCACAAGCCTCCGCCAGTCCGTCGATGGCTTCAGACAGTTGCCACATGACCTCGGGATGTTCGGGGTTACCGAAGTTGAGACAGTTCACGACAGCCAGCGGGCGGGCGCCCACACAGGCCAGGTTCAACACCGATTCGGCGACCACTCGGGCCGTGCCACCACGGGGATCCACGGCACACCACCGGTGGTTGCCGTCGGTGGTCATGGCCAGAGCCCGTCCGGTCTCGGCTCCCGTGGTGGGGTGGCGAAGCTTCAGCACCGAAGCGTCATCTCCCGGGCCAACCACCGTATTCAGGAAGAGTTGGTGGTCGTACTGGCGATACACCCAGGCTGGACCGATCAGCAAGTCGAGTAGGTCGGCCCCCGTGTCGACCGGCGGGGCAAGCCCGTCGGCCATCGGGCCCCGAGGCTCGGCCGGAGCGGTCCGAGGTCGGTCGTAGAGGGGAGCATCCTCATGGAGCGAGGCGGCCGGCACGTCAGCCAGTACCTCGCCGTCGAAGCCGTCCAAAATGCGCAGGGCGCCGCCGGCGGTGACCCGGCCGATCACCGTGGATGCCACCTCCCACCGCTCACAGATAGCCAGAACCCGGTCGAGGCCTTCGGGCTCGACAATGGCCAGCATCCGCTCCTGGGATTCGCTGGTCATGACCTCGTGGGCCGCCATGCCGGGCTCACGCCGGTGCACAGCCGAGACGTCGACGTCCATGCCAACACCGCCACGCGACGCGGTTTCACTCGTGGCGCAGGTCAGGCCGGCCCCACCCAGGTCCTGGATGCCGACCACCAGGCCTTCGTCCAACAACTGGAGACAGGCCTCAATAAGGCGCTTCTCCTCGTATGGGTCGCCGACCTGGACGCTGGGGCGCTTGTCGCCGTCGTCCTCGGCCGAGAAGCCCGCCGAGGCCAGCACGCTGACCCCGCCGATACCGTCCCGTCCGGTGCTGGAACCCAGCAGCACGGCCAGGTTGCCCACGCCAGAGGCCTGACCGAGGACAAGACGCTCGGTGGGCAGGATGCCCAGGCAAAGCACGTTGACCAGCGGGTTTCCCTGGTAGGTCCGATCGAAAACGACCTCGCCGCCGACGGTGGGGACGCCCACCGCGTTGCCGTAGCCCGATACGCCCGACACCACTCCCTCGGCAATCCAGCGGCTGCGAGCGTCGTCGAGTGGGCCGAACCGTAGGGGGTCCATGAGGGCAATGGGGCGGGCGCCCATGGTGAAGATGTCGCGAAGGATGCCGCCCACGCCGGTAGCCGCGCCCTGGTAGGGCTCAATGGCCGAAGGGTGGTTGTGCGACTCGATCCGGATGGCGGCCGCGATGCCGTCGCCCACGTCGACCACGCCGGCGTTCTCGCCCGGGCCGACCAATACCCACGGCGCTTCTGTCGGCAGGCGTTTCAGATGGATGCGGCTGCTCTTGTAGGAACAGTGCTCAGACCACATAACCGAGTACATGGCCAACTCGAGTCCGTTGGCCTGACGGCCCAGAATCGAGTCGATCTGTTCAGCCTCATCATCGGTGAGTCCGAGGGCTCGATGGAGGGGCTCGCTCACGTCGGGCACCGTACTCCCCCATGGTCACTAGTCGGAGATCCGTCTGAGACCCGTCAGAGGGTATGTCAATACCCTCCTAAATCACACGGTTTTCATAGTGATAGAACATGTTCTATTCTGTAAAAGAACCACGTTGTTTCCTAGAACTAACTCGGAGTATTTTGCGGTAATACTGTATTCTTCGCAGGCCAACTCGATACCGGCCCGTGCACTACAGGGCGGGTCAACGCAGTACGGGCCTGACGGATCGACGGACAAGAAAGAGGTGGTGGCGATGACACGCCCCAAGATGACCGAAGCTGAGAAGTCCGAGGTGGCTGGGGTACGCGAGTACCTCAAGGCCCTGGAACAGAACGCTCCCCGTCGGGGACGCAAGCGGACCCCGGAGAGCGTGGCACGACAGATCGCCGCCGTGGACGCTCAGATGGCCGAGGCCACCGTTACCAAACGCCTGGGCCTGATCCAGCAGCGCATCGACCTCGAGACCGAGCGGGAAGCGCTGGCCG
>ERZ1048872.1154-NODE-1154-length-23327-cov-7.269079_pt1 | contig 23327 bp, 27 predicted proteins | sample MGYA00383100_ERZ1048872 | MGnify/ENA primary metagenome ERZ1048872 (study PRJEB29581, sample SAMEA5548370) | metagenome | biome: marine; feature: coastal; material: water | depth 50 m | study: Short-term variability in the microbial, nano- and picoplankton...
ATTCAAACCTGTAACCTCTTGAGCCGTAATCAAGTGCGCTATTCAGTTGCGCCACGAGGCCATTTTTAAGTGGGTGCAAATATAATACATTTATTAAAAAACCACCAAACTATTTATTTCAAAATTGTATTTGTTATTTTTGAATTATGGTTTCAAAACAACAACTTCAACCTTTCCACTATTTATTCGACCCAGAACTAATTGAGAATATTGCCAGTACAGCTTCAATTAGAACCTACAATAAACATGATATCATTATAGATATTGGACAAGAATTAAATTTTATACCGCTTCTAATTAAAGGAAACATAAAAGTATTACGAGAAGATCACAATGGAGATGAGCTGCTTTTATACGTATTAGAAACAGGAGATACGTGTGCTATGTCATTAACCTGTTGCATGGCCAAGTCAATAAGTAAAATTAGAGCTGTTGCAGACGACCATGTCACTGTGGTAATGATACCCATTGAAAATATGAAATTGTGGTTTAACGCAAATGAAAGCTGGAGAAATTTTATTCTGCAGAGCTACCAAATTCGTTTTGATGAGATGTTAGAAACTATTGACACGCTTGCTTTTATGAAAATGGACGAACGTCTATTTAAACATTTAACTGACCAGGTTAAGTTAACTGCAAAAACAACATTAGAATTAACACATAAAGAGATTGCCGAAGATTTAAATACGTCTCGAGTAGTCATTTCAAGACTTCTTAAACAGCTCGAAAAAGACAATAAAATTGAACTTGGAAGAAATAAAATAATAGTTTTAGATTTTTAATACCTTTTTTGATACGATCTACAACTCTTAATTTTATTTTTGTGTCAAATTAAATTTATGGAATATATATTACAACCATGGCCTTGGTATATATCTGGTCCGTGTTTTGCCATAATAATGTTTATACTACTTTATTTTGGTAGATCATTTGGGATGTCATCTAACCTTAAAACCTTATGCGCTATTGGCGGTGCAGGTAAACGAATAGAATTTTTTAAGTTCAATTGGAAAAGCCAAAGGTGGAATCTTGTTGTTGTCCTTGGGGCTATTATGGGAGGTTTTATTGCACATAATTATTTGTCTAACCCAATTAATATAGACTTAAGCCAAAATACAATAGATGATTTAAAATCATTAGGTTTTGAAAATGCTGGTAAAAGTCTTTTACCCCCTGAACTGTTTAGCTGGGAGGCGGCATTTAGTATAAAAGGGCTTATTCTATTATTAGTAGGAGGAATTTTAGTTGGCTTCGGTACTCGTTATGCTGGTGGCTGTACTTCTGGGCATGCCATTACAGGTTTAAGTAGCTTACAATTACCTTCACTTGTTGCGGTAATTGGTTTTTTTATCGGTGGTTTGATTATGATAAACCTCATTTATCCAATATTATTTTAAAATGGGCAGATATTTAAAGTTCTTAATAGTCGGAATCTTCTTTGGAATTATATTAGTAAAATCTGAAGCCGTATCCTGGTATCGTATTTTTGAAATGTTTAAGTTTCAGTCATTTCACATGTACGGTATTATAGGTACCGCAATAATTACTGGTATTATTCTATTATTGCTTTCAAAACAATTAAAACTAAAAACCATACATGGTAATTATATAAGAGTACCTGTAAAGGAACGTGGATTACCAAGATATATTATCGGTGGATCTATTTTTGGTTTAGGCTGGGCACTTTGTGGTGCTTGTCCGGGACCAATGTATATTCTAGTAGGAACTGGTGCATTTACTGTTCTTATTGTTATCATTGGAGCTTTGATAGGCACATTAATTTATGGAATATTTAAAAACAAACTTCCTCATTAAATGGAACTCCCTGAAATTCTAGGATATTGTGGCGCATTAATTGTTGGACTTGTCTTAGGTCTAATTGGAGGGGGAGGCTCTATCTTAACGGTTCCAATTTTAGTGTATTTATTAGGTTTTAATCCTATAGTAGCCACTGCATATTCGCTTTTTGTAGTAGGTAGTACAGCATTAGTAGGTACTTTAAAAAACATTAAACAAAATCGAATTGATTTTAAAATAGCCGTAATATTTGCAGTTCCCTCAATCATTACTGTATTTATGGTAAGAAGTTTAGTCATTCCAAACTTACCAGAAGTTATAGTCTCAATAGGTAATTTTAATCTTACCAATTCACTTTTTATAATGCTCTTATTTGCAGTTATTATGCTTCTTGCAGGTTGGTCCATGATTAAGTCTAAAGCAATCTATAGTGAAAATGAAATTAAAGAATTTGACATTATGCACTTTTTTGCCATTGGCACTCAAGCAATAGGCATTGGTGTTTTGGTCGGTTTAGTGGGAGCCGGAGGTGGATTTCTAATTGTTCCAGCATTAGTTTTATTAGTAAAACTGCCTATTAAAAAAGCCATAAGTACTTCCTTATTTATTATTGCAATCCAATCTTTAATAGGGTTTTTAGGTGATTTAAAAACATTAAATATAGATTGGCAGTTTCTCCTCACATTTACTTTAATCTCTATCGTCGGAATATTTATTGGCTTCATACTATCAAAAAAAATCAGTGCATTAGAATTAAAAAAAGGGTTTGGCTACTTTACACTAGTCATGGGATTTTATATTATTTTTAAAGAACTATATTAATAGTTTGTGATAATAATCACATTTCAAAAAATGAAGTTTTGTAATTTTGTACTAAATTAATTTTAAGAATGAAAATTGAACAATTATATACAGGATGTTTAGCACAAGGTGCCTATTACATAGAGTCTGAAGGAGAAGTCGCTATAATTGATCCATTAAGAGAAATTCAGCAATACATCGATAAAACCGAAACTAATAATTCTAAAATCAAATACATTTTAGAAACGCATTTTCATGCAGATTTTGTCTCTGGCCATGTAGATTTAGCCAATAAAACAGGGGCAACGATTGTTTTTGGACCAGGTGCTACAGCAGATTATAAAATCCATGTAGCAACCGACGGCGAAATACTAAAATTAGGAAAACTCAGTATTAAAATTTTACATACACCAGGGCATACATTAGAGTCTGTTTCATATTTACTCATAGATGAAAACGGCAACGACTACGCTATTTTTTCTGGTGACACCTTATTTTTAGGTGATGTAGGACGTCCTGATTTAGCTATAAAATCTGATTTAACTAAGGAAGATTTAGCAGCTATGCTCTTTGACTCACTTCGTAATAAGATTATGCCTTTAGCAGATGATGTTATCGTATATCCAGCCCATGGAGCAGGGTCTGCGTGTGGCAAAAACTTAAGCAAAGAAACTGTTGGACTTTTAGGAGAACAAAAGAAAACGAACTATGCTTTAAGAGCTAATATGATGAAAGAGGAATTTGTAGAGGAAGTACTTGACGGAATTGCACCTCCACCACAATATTTTGCAAAGAATGCCATGATGAATAAAATGGGGTATGATACATTTGACAATGTTTTAAAAACAGGTAATGTTGCATTGAATCCTGAAGAATTTGAAGGTTTAGCAAACCATGAGTCAGCATTAGTTTTAGATGTAAGATCACAATCCGATTATATAAAAGGACATATACCAAACTCAATTTTTATTGGTTTGAATGGTGATTTTGCTCCTTGGGTTGGAGCTTTAATAACTGACATAAAACAGCCTATTGTTTTGGTGGTTCCTGAAGGAAAATCAGCAGAAGCTGTTACACGACTATCTCGCGTTGGATATGACAATACGCTTGGTTATTTAAAAGGTGGTATTGATGCTTGGTCATCTGCAGGTAAAGATATTGATACTTTAAAATCAATTTCTGCAATTGAATTTGCAGAAAAAGCAAAATCTAATGACATTAATATATTAGATGTACGTAAGGATGGCGAATACAAATCGACTCATTTAGAGAATGCCCAGCATTTTTCATTAGACTTAATTAATGAAAAAATGAATGAAGTAAGTAAAGACAAGACGTATTACGTGCATTGTGCAGGTGGTTATCGATCTGTTATAGCAGCTTCCATCTTAAAAGCTAGAGGTTTTAACAATTTAATAGATGTTGCAGGTGGATTCGGTGCAATAAAGAAAACCGATTTACCGACAACAGACTTTGTCTGTCCAACAACATTATAAATAAAATTATAATGAAAAAAAACATTAGTAATTTAGATAAAGGTGTTCCTAGTCTTATCGCAGTAGTAATTGCTTTATTGTATTATTTCAATATAATTGAAAGGACTTTGGCTAATGTTTTAATGGCTGTTGCCATTACTTTATTAATAACCAGTTTTATTAATTTCTGCCCTCTCTATAAAGTATTTGGGATCAGTACTTGTAAAATAAAAAACCACTAAGTTATGCTATCTACTTCAGTTAAAATACAAAACTTAAAATGTCATGGTTGTGCAAACACTATAGTGACACAACTATCAAAATTGAATGGTATTACAGACGTTACAGTTGATAACGAAACCGATGAAGTTAGTTTTAATTATAACTCGGACTCAGAATTTGAACTGGCTAAAAATAAATTATCTGACTTAGGTTATCCTATGGAAGGTGAAACTAATTCAATACCAAAAAAGGCAAAATCATTTGTAAGTTGTGCTGTTGGAAGAATGACAAAATAGGGTATACTATTGTAGATTCTAAAACAAGTTCAGAATTACAAAATTGAGATTAATGTTATACTATTTCCGCATTAAGTCCAGCTTGCAAAAGCTTGGAACAGCGTGGTTCTAAATCGTCATAAGAGCCTGTTTTAACTGTACATTTTCCTTTATAATGCACTAATATTGCACATTGCTCTGCTTGCTCAGGCATATGATCGCAAGCATAAATTAATGTATCAATAACATGATCGAATGTGTTAACATCGTCATTGAACAACACAATTTCATTTTGTTTTGTTTCTTCCTCTTGTAGAAGTAGTTCTTCGGAATGTTTTTCTTTTGTACCCATTACAGTACTAATTTATAAATTTTAACGAAACCCACTGTCCTTTTTGTATAGTTTCCTCTAATTTTAACATCTGCTTATTACATTCAGCTTCGATCAAAGGAATATCTTCTTTGTAAAAACCACTTAAAAATAAGGTTCCTTTTTTGTTTAAACACTTTGAATACTTTGGTATATCTGCCAACAATATATTCCTGTTAATATTAGCAATAATGCTATCATAGCTCTTCCCTTCTAACAATTTAACATCACCTTCGTAAACCGAAATATGCTCACAATTATTACGTTCAATATTTTCTATACTATTAAGATAGCACCAATTATCTATATCAATTGCATCTAGTTTTATCGCACCAACCTTTTCGGCTAAAATGGCTAAAACACCTGTTCCACACCCCATATCTAACACCGATTTTCCTTCAAAATTATTTATTAAAATATGCTGAATCATCATATGTGTAGTTTCATGATGCCCTGTACCAAAGCTCATTTTTGGTTCAATAATTAAATCGTATTTGGTATCTAGTTTTTTATGAAATGGCGCTCTCACAGTCACCAAATCGTCCACAACAATGGGATTAAAATTCTTTTCCCATTCTTCATTCCAATTGGTTGGCTCTATATCATCAAAGGTATATGTAATCTCAAATTCATCAGAATCTATTATTTGAATACCTTCTAAAATAGCTGCGTTCCACTCCGCTTTCTGAATATATGCTATAACGCCTTCTTCATTTTCTACGAAGCTTTCAAAACCTGCATAACCCAATTCTGCAATTAGTATTTCTGTAGCAGGTTGAAGTGGATTTACATTAAAATTGTAACCAATATATATTGTGTCTGACATAAACTTTTTAAAAAAGCAAAGTTACATCAATATTATGTGTATTGTAAAAAAGCACTATCAAAAAATCTAATGATAAATGCTCAAGACTAGATACCTAAAACTATAGTTTATTATTTTTTAAACAAAGATTCTATTGTTTGTTCTACTGCATGAGCTCCTGTTCAGTAGCGATTTTAATTATACCTACACTATTTTTTGCTCCTAGCTTACTCATAATATTCATACGGTCTGCTTCTACTGTGTTAAGGCTAAGGGTTCTTTCTTGCTTATATCCTTCTATTTTACATGAGTTACATGCGACATGTTGCATTAATATTTGGTTGTAATTCTTCATAACTTTGAATTTAAATCAACTAATTAATAACGCGTTGCGAATTAAATCTACTATTATAAAAAAACTTAAGGGTATTCACTGAGATTAAAAAACTCAGGGAATACCCTTAAAAATAAAGTACTACTATATTTTTTCTAAAATGCGCTTATTATGGCATAAAAGTCTTTAGCATTTAATGCTGCACCACCAATAAGACCACCATCTACATCTGGCTTACCAAAAATCTCTTTAGCATTTGCGGGCTTTACACTTCCTCCATAAAGAATTGAAACAGAATCTGCTACTTCATTTCCATATTTGTCTGCTAATGTTTTTCTAATAAACGCGTGCATGTCTTGCGCTTGTTCCGGGCTAGCAGTTTCACCTGTACCAATTGCCCAAACTGGTTCATAGGCTAATACAATTTTCTTATATGCATCTGCACCTAAATGGAATAACGCATTTTCTATTTGACTACCAACAACAGCTTCTTCCTTACCTGCTTTTCGGTCAGCTAATTCTTCACCAAAACAGAAAATTACTTCTAATTTATTAGCTAAAGCAGCATCTACTTTCTCAGCCAATATAGCATCTGTTTCACCAAAATAAGCACGTCTTTCTGAGTGTCCTAGAATCACTGTTTTAACACCTACGCTTTTTAGCATATCTGCAGAAACTTCACCAGTAAAAGCACCATTCGCTGCTTGGTGCATATTTTGAGCTGCAACTTCTAATTTAGATTTTTTTGAAAACTTAACTGCTGTAGCAAGATTTACAAACGTAGGAGCTACAATAACTCTTGTATTATCTAATTCAGCTTTTTTTATTGACTTTCTGACTTTTTTAACCAGCTTTCTAGTGGCTTTTAAATCATTATTCATTTTCCAGTTTCCTGCAACTATATTTTTTCTCATAATGTTTATGTTGTGTTCTTAATTTAAGTTTACAAAAATAACATAATTAAGAAGAAACAATATTGACAAATGTCATGTAATTATTAAGATAGTTTTACTCTTGGGTCTAACCAAGCATAAATAATATCTACCACGATATTAATAGTTATAAAAACAATGGCTATAACCAAAACAGCACCCATTATTACTGGTAAGTCTAATGTGTTTAATGCGTTTACTATTTCTTTACCTAAACCGTTCCATCCAAAAATATATTCTACAAAAACGGCACCGGCTAACATGGATGCAAACCATCCAGAAATAGCAGTAACCACGGGATTTAAAGCATTTTTAACAGCATGCTTTTTTATGACTTGCAATTCACTCAAACCCTTTGCTCTTGCCGTACGAATATAATCTTGATTTAAAACTTCTAATAATGAATTTCGCATCAGCTGTATCACAACTGCGAGCGGTCTTATACCTAAAACTATGGCTGGAAGAATTAAATTTTTCCATTGAATAGTCATTTTTTCGCCAAAATCATCAAGTTGATATAAACTACCTGTCATTTCTAAATTGGTGTATTCGTGTAGTACAAAACCAAATAACCAAGCAAATAAAATAGCACTGAAAAATGAAGGAACACTCATACCAAACGTACTTAAAATCTGAATGGTTTTATCTATCCAGGTATCTTTGTATAATGCAGAAATAATTCCGAATATAATACCAAGAATTACAGCTATAATAATTGCAGAAACAGCCAAAACAAATGTGTTAGGAATAGTTTCGCTAATAACCTGAGTAACTTTTTTTCCTTGCTTAGTAAAGGATTCTCTTAAATAGGGAGTCTTAAGAACTGTGGTTGTGTTTCCAAGACTAAATAACTCAGTTGCAGAATATTTATTAGTTCTCAAATACGTATAATCCTCAGAAGAATTGGAATGAAATGAGATTGGTGACAAATCATTTAAATAGTATAGAAACTGCGTTCCGAGTGGTTTATCAAAACCATATTTCTTCTTTACTGCTTCTACTTGTTCAGCTGTTTGATTTTGACCTAGCATCATTTTAGCAGGATCACCTGGTAGTATTGTAAACAAAAAGAAAATAACCGTAATAACACCTAATAAGGTGATAAAAGCATAAAAGATTTTATTTAACAGGTATCTTATCAAATTACAGTTCTATAGCATCAATATCATTCCAGTGTGCTTTATTCATCACTGTTCCTTTGTTTAAAATTACAATACCTGGATTAGACCTAACAATAGTCTTAATCACTTTTTCATCGCATAAGTAAAATTCAAAATTAAGATTATAATCTGCTTTTAATTGTGCTTTATCCTCTACTCCCGAAGATGTTAATCCAATAACAGTATACCCTTTTTTTATAGCTTGATTAGTAAATGATTTAAGTATCGCTTTGCCTTCCTCTTCGCCATTTGTAATACTATACATGGTAATAATAATAAGTTTGTCTTCTTCTAAAAACTGTGCTGTTAAGTCTTCATCGTCAGACTCTATAGAAAAATCTTGAATTGGAGGAATGTAACCTTCATCTATAGTTTTGGTTTCAACACCAACATACTCACCATCTACTTTTGGATAGCTTCCGTTGGTTACAAAATCCTGTTCTTCTCCATTGACATTAAAGGTCCAAGTATATTCTAAAACTGGTTTTGGCGCATCCTCAGGAATAGCCATTCCCTCTTGAATATTATTACCAATTTTATAAGCTCTAAAATCTATTGATGGCAAATGCATTAATACATGATACCCAAACCAAAGTGAAACTATGAAACTCAATAACGCGATAATGGTATTAGGCAATTTGGAAAAAATAGGCTTTATATACTTAATCCCTGAAAAGAGAATCAGTATAAACACAAGTAATATTAAATCTTTTCTAAAACTTCCCCATGGGGTTAATTTTAAAGCATCACCAAAGCATCCACAATCTTTTACTTTATCGAAATATGCTGAATAAAACGTTAAGAACGTAAAAAACACAATCATTAACAGTAAACTCCACAAGGTGAATTTTACTTTATAACCGATTAACAAAAATACACCTAACACGACTTCAAAAACTACAACAAGAACCGAAATTCCGAGTGCATAAGGAATTAAAAATTCTAGATTTAAAACATCTGCACCAAAGTACTCCTGTAATTTATATGAAAATCCTAATGGATCATTCAATTTTACAAACCCTGAAATGATGAATAAGACACCGACGAATATTCTGCTTATCTGAACTAAATACTTCATAAAATTTTAAATTCCAAAAGCCAAAAAGTAATTTCCAAAAAAACTAAAATTCAGCTACATTCTTTTTATTTCAACTTATTAATACGAGCAGAAAGTATTTTATTGAGCTCACTTGCTTCTAAAGTCAACTCTTCAATTCTTTCCTTATGTGTTTCGTTTAAATCTCTTTATAGCTTCAACCAGCATGCGCTTTCTTTGGTTTCCTTTCTAGAGAGTCTTAATCTAAACTTTAAATCTTTATCACCAAGTTTCTCATTGGCATCTATATAATTTGTACCTACGGAACCAGACGACCTAACCAACTGTTTACAATCTTCAATATTAGTAATTGTCTTTTTTAAATTACGTACCAAAAAACGACAGTTTTTCGCAAATATAAAAGTACGCTCTTCTATTTTATAAACCTTATCGTACTCTAAATCTCTTGGAATTTAGTGTTTGATAATTGATTATTGCTTGGATTCACCTAAATGAATTAAAGCAAAGACCGCATAATTGATCATGTCTTGATAATTTGCATCTATGCCTTCACTTACTATAGTTTTGCCTGCATTATCTTCAATCTGTTTAACGCGTAATAATTTTTGGAGAATTAAATCTGTTAACGAGCTTACTCGCATATCTCTCCAGGCCTCACCATAATCGTGGTTCTTATCCATCATCAGTTGCTTGGTTACAGTTATTTTCTCGTTATAAAGTTCTGTAGCCTCCTCTAAATTAAGGTCTGGTTGTTCAACAACACCTTTATCTAACTGAATTAAAGCCATTAAACAATAATTTATAATACCAATAAACTCGCTTACTTCGCCTTCATCTACTTTTCTAACCGAATTTTGTTGCAAACCTCTAATCCGTTGTGCCTTAATAAATATTTGATCTGTAAGTGACGGTAATCTAAGAATTCGCCATGCACTGCCATAATCACTCATTTTGTTTACAAAAAGCGTTCTGCATTTGGTGACAACAGCATCGTATTGTTTTGAAGTATCTTGCATCAAGTTCCGTTAAAATTTCCGTAAATTTCGCTTATTTAGTTCAAAGTTCAAAGTTCCTTGTTCAATGTTTTAAAATCCGTAATAAAGTTAAGGAATATGTTAATAACTTTGAATATTAAATTTTGAATAATAAACCGTACAATGACCTTAAACTGTAGAGGCAAATTAATAGACTTATCGTCACCAAAAGTGATGGGTATTCTTAATGTAACACCAGATTCTTTTTTTGATGGTGGTAAGTATAATGGTGAATCTGAAATTTTACATCAGGTAGAAACCATGATTAATAATGGTGCAACTTTTATTGATATTGGTGGTTATAGCTCTAGACCTGGCGCAGATCATGTTACTGAGGATGAAGAATTAAAGCGGGTTGTACCTGTTGTAGAACTTATCTTAAAACATTGTCCTGACACTTTAATTTCAGTAGATACATTTAGAGCTGTAGTTGCTGAACAAAGTATTAAAGCTGGTGCTGCTATGATAAATGATATTTCTGCAGGAAAGCTCGATGATTCCATGTTGTCAACCATCGGAAAATTAGGAGTGCCTTATATTATGATGCATATGAAAGGAAATCCTAAAACTATGCAACTGCAAACCGACTATGAAGATTTAGTGAAGGATATCATTTCTTATTTTGCAGAACGTATTAATGCAGCGCACAAAGAAAAAATAAACGATATTATTATAGATCCAGGATTTGGTTTTGCAAAAACCCAAAAGCAGAATTACGAGCTTTTAAACAATCTAGAACTTCTAAATATGTTAGACAAACCACTATTAACAGGTATTTCTAGAAAATCTATGATTTATAAAACTTTAAACACAACTTCGGAGAAAGCATTAAACGGAACCACAGCGTTACATATGGTCGCATTACAAAAAGGTGCTAAAATTTTGCGTGTACATGATGTAAAAGAAGCGATGGAATGTGTAACCCTTTTTAATCAATTGACATCGTACTAGACTATGCGCTATATATATTTACTGATAGTTTTACTGTGCTTAAGTTGTAATACAGAACGTGTATTACAGCTGCCTGAAATCGAAAACGCTGAAGTTACCGAAGTTTTAGATGTCTCACCTGCTTATATTTTTTATGACGAAACTCAAGCAGATTCAACTTTGTTGAACCGAAAAAATATAATAACCACCACTAATTGGCTGGTTAATGTAGACAAGCGTTTAACTTTAAGACAAGCCATTCCGTATATTAAGTTATTACAAGAAAAAAAGCGCAATGCAGGACTGCACAAAAATGCAAATGCAAAAAACTATTTTACATGCAATGATACGAGTATTAAAAGTTTAGGGTTTTTAGAGTTTACGGATGTAAATTATAAATTAAGTGATTTAATTGAACCTGATGAAGAAATGATTATTGATTCGGATATCGTAGAACTTGAAAATTTATTTAATGAAGACTATTACAAACAATTACCTCATAATGACATATTTTGGGCTTTATCAATTTTCATAAATATAGATATGTCGGTAAATTATTATAATCAAAATAACATTAAATTAAAAACTAAAAATATTACAACGTTAATCAAAGCACTAAAAGATATTAAACATAAAAACAACCTGGAGTTAGGGTTTAAGCTAAGTGTCTGGTTTCATGGGCAATTAAGTTTTCAAGATTATATTGCAATCAAATCAGAATTATCAAAACATGAAGAAGATATCATTATTAACGCCAACGAATTCATTTATTAACTTTAATTCTTAAATTAGCAAAAAGACGAACCATTTGGAAAACTTACAACTTTGGGATTTTAGATTTATAGACTTTGTCGATGTCTTTCTTGTGGCAATCCTACTCTATTACATTTACAAACTTGTAAAAGGTACTGTTGCCATTAATATCTTTATTGGAATCCTTATCATTTATTTTGCTTGGCGGTTAACTGACTATTTAGAAATGCATATGTTATATAGCATTTTTGATGGCTTTATGAAAGTAGGAATTATTGCGCTTATCGTGGTTTTTCAGCCAGAAATTAGAAAATTTTTATTACTTGTTGGCTCAACTAATATTGGAGGTAAAACAGGAATTTTCAAGAATTTTAAGTTCTTAAAAAATGACGACCAAACGACAACAGATGTCGATGCCATTATCAATGCTTGTAATAAAATGGCAGCAACAAATACTGGAGCCTTAATTGTTTTAGAACGTAATAATAATCTAGACTTCCTCACAAACACAGGTGACGAAATGAATATCTTAGTATCTCAACCTATTATAGAAAGCATCTTTTTTAAAAATAGCCCATTGCACGATGGAGCTATCATTATTGATAAAAATGTAGTAAAAGCCACACGTGTTATTCTACCTGTTAATAACGAAAAAAATATACCAGCACGTTTTGGGTTACGACATAGAGCAGCGATTGGCATCACTGAAAAAACGGATGCATTGGCTATTGCCGTGAGTGAGGAAACTGGTCAGATTTCGTATATAAGAAATGGCGAATTTGTAATATTTAAAGATACTGATGAGCTTACTGCAAAAATTAAAACGGATTTAGGATAGTGGAATGCAAAAACTGCCAAACAGAATTACAAGAACAAGACGACTACTGTCCAAATTGCGGAGGTAAAGTGATTCTAAATCGTTTAACATTCAAAAATCTATTTGAGCATATTAATGAAACGTTTCTTAATTATGACAATGCTCTTTTTCTAACTTTTATACATTTATTAAAAAAACCTGAAAATGTCATTACCAGTTTTATTTCAGGAGTTAGAAAACGGTATGTCAATCCTATCAATTTTTTCGCACTTTCAGTTACTATTTCTGGTATATCAATATTCTTTATAAAAAAATTCTATCTCCAACATTTTGATATCGTTGCCATCTTTTCTGACATGGAAATGTTTTCTAATAATGCATCTAAAAAAATGTTAGAAAATTACTCTTCAGGAAGTGCTTTAGAGTATGGATCGTTAATTTTATCCGCAATAATACCTCTGTTTGCAATTATATCTTGGATTGTTTTTTATAATAAAAAGTACAATTTAACAGAACATATTGTTCTTTATTTATATAGCGTATCTCTTTATTCTATTTGCTCTGTAATATTCGGTCATCTTATCTTATTATTTATTCCGCACCATTATATAGCATTCGCTTTTCTAACCTATCCAATATTATTATTATATCACTGTTATTTATTGAAAAGGCTATTTAAACTAAGCCTCTCAGAACTTATATTAAAAACGTTCCTATTTCTAGTGATTTTTACTGCAGTATATATTGGTTTTGGAATTTTATCTTTCATTATTTCTTTAGCAACGGGCTCAGTTAATCTCCAAGATTTTACACCTAAATAGATACATTTCCCTATACTGCTTCAGCTTTTAAAAACTGAACCTCATAAAGGTTTTTGTAGTAACCACCTTCTTTCTTTAGTAGTGATTTGTGCGTACCTATTTCAACAATTTTTCCCGCATCCATGACAATAATTTTATCCGCCTGCTGGATTGTAGCTAATCTATGCGCAATTACTATAGACGTTCGTCCTTTAGTAATGGTATCTGTTGCATCTTGTATCAACTGCTCGGAATATGAATCTACAGAAGAGGTTGCTTCATCTAAAATTAAGATACTTGGATTAGTAACATAAGCTCTTAAAAATGATATCAGCTGTCGCTGACCAGAAGATAACATGACTCCTCTCTCTTTTACATTGTATTGATAACCACCAGGAAGACTAACTATAAAATCATGAATTCCAATCGTTTTAGCTGCTGTTATAACGTCTTCTTCAGTTATGTAAGGATTATTGAGTGTAATATTATTCAGAATGGTATCAGCAAACAGGAATACATCTTGTAAAACCACTGCAATCTGGTGACGAAGCGAACTTAATGTCATTTCTTTTATGTTGGTATCATCAACAATTATGGCACCAGAATCAATATCGTAAAAACGATTTAATAAATTGATAATTGTCGACTTACCAGCACCAGTTGCACCAACAATGGCAACCGTTTCACCAGCTTCAACATTAAATGAAATACCTTTCAGTACTTGTTCATCTTTAACATAAGAAAATCTAACATTCTCAAATTCAATCGCACCTTTAAAATGATTTGCTTCAATAGTACCTTTATCATCAATATTAGATGCTGTGTCTAAAACAGTAAATACACGATCTGCCGCGACCATGCCCATTTGCAACGTATTAAATTTATTTGCAATCTGGTATAACGGTCTAAATAGCATAGGGATAAACATAGTAAATGCAATTAAATCTCCTAACGATGCTGTTTGTTCAACAACAGTATTTAAACCCCCAATCCAGATTACACCTCCCATGGTCAAAGAAGATACAAATTCTGCAATAGGAAAGAAAATTGAATTATACCATACTGTTTTTAACCATCCTTTTTTATGGCGCTCATTAATGGCTTTAAACTTTTTGTACTCCGTTGCTTCGCGTGTGAATAATTGTAAAATTTTCATTCCTGTTACACGCTCTTGTACAAACGAATTTAAATTTGAAACTTCTGTACGCACATCTTCAAAAGCACGTTTCATGTAGCGCTGAAAAATCTTAGTAGCGAATAAAATAATTGGTAGCGTAGAGAATACAATTAAACTTAGTTTCCAATTCATAGCTAACATAAAACCAGCCACCACTGCCATTTTAAGAATGTCACTAAAAATCATAAATAAACCTTGACCAAAGATATCAGCGATACGCTCCATATCTGTAACGGCTCTTGTAATAAGAACTCCTACTGAAGACTTATCGAAATAGGACATTTTGAATTTAAGCATGTGACGAAATAGTTTCACCCGAATATCTCTCACAACCGACTGTCCTAACCAACTAGCGTAATAAATAAACAGCAATTGACAAACGACCTCAATGGCAAGTAAAGCCAACATAACAGCGATATAAAATATGAAACCATCATATTTTTTCTCGGCAATTTGAGTATCTATAGCTTGCTGAAGTACGTAAGGTCTTAATGCCCCAAAAACGGCAAGACCAATAACACAAAATAAAGAGATAACAAAAACACCTCGATACGGTTTTATGTACTGCAATAGACGCTTAAACAGCGATACATCGAATATTTTTTTCCCTTTTTCTGCCATCTTGTGCCGAACCAATTTCGGTATCTTATAAACGTATTTCGGTTTCTATTTATCTATTTTATTGTATTTGGATATGCTATTTCAACTAAATATAATCCATGTGCTGGCACTGAAAACCCAGCATTGCTTCTATCTTTAGACGTGATTATTTGGTGCAATGCATCTGGTTCTAATTTCCCCAATCCAATATTTATCATAGTCCCTACAATTGCTCTTACCATATTTCTTAAAAAACGATCTGCCGTAATTGTAAATATAAGTTGATTTGAGTTTTTAATCCAGTTCGCTGCCTTAATATCACAATTATACGTCTTTACATCAGTATTGCTTTTAGAAAAGCATTGAAAATCTTTATACTGAAATAAGATCTTACAAGCTTCATTCATTGCATTAACATTTAAAGGTAATTGTACTTGGTAAGCTAAATCAGAATCAAATACATTTTTTGATGTTGAAATCTTATACTTATAAGTTCTGCTCAACGCATCAAATCTTGCATGTGCTTCAGTAGCAACTAAAAACACATCTGTCACTGCGATATCTTTAGGCAACAGTGAATTGAGTTTATAGACTAAATCTTTGAAATTAATCTCCCCTTCAAACTCAAAATGAGCAAACATCTGCGACGCATGCACACCTGCATCTGTTCTACCTGCTCCCATTACACTAATTTTGCTTTTTAAAATTGTACTTAGCGCTTTTTCTAATACTTCTTGCACACTTATTGCGTTGGGCTGATTTTGCCAACCATGATATGCTTTACCATTGTAAGAGAACTCTAAAAAATATCTCAAAAGATTACCCTATTTTTGCTCAGAAGCTACAAAGATAAGTTTATTCCTGCGAAATCGAAGATTCATGAAAACCTTAACTTAAAATTAATAGATCATAAATAAAGCAGTAATGTCCTTAACAAAACATTAGATATAAACTAACGACTAGATTTCCGATAATTCAGAAAAATTAATATGCAAAAAATCCTTCTTTTATCTGATACACATAGCTATATAGATGATGCTATTTTAAAACATGTAAAGCAGGCAGACGAAGTATGGCATGCGGGAGACATAGGAGATTTAACCGTTGTAGATAAAATCAAGGCCTTAAAACCATTAAAGGCTGTTTATGGCAATATTGATGATGCTAAAGCGAGGGCTGAATTTCCACTTCATAATAAATTTAAATGTGAAGCCGTAAATGTATGGATAACGCATATTGGTGGATATCCGCCTAAATATAATAATAGAGTTAGAAAAGAATTAATGGTAAATCCCCCAGATTTATTTATAACTGGTCATTCTCATATTCTTAAAGTAATGCCGGATAAAAAACTGAATTTACTTCATATGAATCCAGGAGCAGTAGGGAAACATGGATTTCATAAAGTTAGAACGATGTTACGTTTTAAAATTGATGGTAAAAACATTAAAGATTTAGAAGTTATAGAGTTTCAATAAAAAAATGCTCTTCCCAAGCTTTCCGTTTGGGAAGGATTTAGAATAGACCTTTTTCCACTAAAAAACCCAGACGACAGCGTCTGGGTTTTCTCACTAATACTACTAAGATTTTAGGTTCATCGTAATCGATCTACAGATTTTACAAGATCTTCATCCTTTTTAATAGCCTTGTTAGCCAAGACTAAACACACAATAGAAAAAATAGGAAGAAGAATCCCAATACCTTTCTCAGAAACGTCAGTTTCTCCAGATACATTTAGAGATTGATAAACAAAGATTCCTAGTAAAATAAAGTTCAATATTATATTTAGTCGTCCCAATACAAATTGAGATTTCCTGTTTTTAAAACTAAAAATTGAAATTAAAGCTAATAACGCAGAGCTAAGAAACATACCTAAATACGCGTAATTATCTACTGCAAATACTTCAGAATCTTCTGTGTTAGTCCATAAATGAAACACAAATATTAAGCCCGCTGAAATTGCAGCGACTAAAAATAAATAGAGTGTTTGAATGCGTTGTATCATAACTTTACTTCAAAAAGCTGTGCAAAATTAGTAGTTTATTTTTTAAAAAGATAGATTTTATATTAAAATAAAATTGTATTATTGCAGTAGAAAGAAGTAATACACTGAATTGCATCGTTCTAATCTTCCAAATTAATTTCACTTTTTTTCTTTTTATTTCATTTAGAAAACATTGAATTAATGATATCAAAATTATAATACATTATACTACATAAGAATGTTTGAAATTTCTCAGTTAAAAGCTAAAAAACTTCCTGAATTACAGGAAATAGCTAAACAACTAAATGTACCAAAGTACCGTACACTAAAAAAATTAGACTTGGTTTATCAAATTTTAGATTACCAAGCTGCGAATCCTGAAGCCGTTAAAGCTCACTTAGATAAAGAGACTGCTGCTGCACCAAAACAGGAGAAAAAAACTCCTCAAAAGCGCCAAAGAGTTCAACAAAAACCTAAAGATAGTAAAGAGCAAAAGTCTTTAGATTTTTCTGACAACAAAGAAGACGCAAAGAATAAACCACAGGAACGCAAGCCGCAAGAACGCAAGCCGCAAGAACGTAAACCACAGGAGCGTAAACCGCAAGAGCGTAATACTCAGGACAACAAATCAAATACAAATAATTCGGGTGTTGACAAGCAAAGCCATAAAGGCCAAGAGCAAAAAAAGCATAATCCTCGTAATGATGACAAGAGACGTCCTCAAAGCAAAGATAATAGACAACAACGTTCTAAGGATGGCAATACACACAAAAACAATGGCAATAAGGATAACAGAAACCGTTACCGTGAGCCAGATTTTGAATTTGATGCCATTATTGAAAGTGAAGGTGTCTTAGATATTATGCAAGATGGTTATGGGTTTTTAAGATCTTCGGATTATAATTACTTAACATCTCCTGATGATATTTATGTGTCGCAATCACAGATTAGATTATTTGGATTAAAAACCGGTGATACAGTATTGGGCCACGTAAGACCTCCAAAAGAAGGTGAAAAATATTTCCCTTTAATCAAGGTGAGTAAAATAAACGGTCAAAACCCACAGGTTGTTAGAGACAGAGTTGCTTTTGAGCATTTAACTCCATTATTTCCACAAGAGAAATTTACACTTGCTGAAAAACAAGCAACGATTTCTACCAGAATTATGGATTTGTTCTCTCCAATTGGTAAAGGGCAACGTGGTATGATTGTTTCGCAACCAAAAACAGGTAAAACAATGCTTCTTAAAGATGTTGCAAATGCTATTGCAGCAAATCATCCAGAAGTATACCAAATGATATTATTAATTGATGAACGTCCTGAAGAGGTGACAGACATGCAACGTAATGTGCGTGGCGAGGTAATTGCATCTACTTTTGATAAAGAAGCTCATGAGCACGTTAAAATTGCTAATATTGTTTTAGAAAAAGCAAAACGATTGGTAGAATGTGGACACGATGTTGTTATTCTATTAGATTCTATTACACGTTTAGCAAGAGCATACAATACTGTTCAACCTGCCTCCGGAAAAATTCTTTCTGGTGGTGTTGATGCTAATGCATTACACAAGCCAAAACGTTTCTTTGGAGCTGCTCGTAATATTGAAAATGGTGGTTCTTTAACTATAATTGCAACTGCGCTTACGGAAACAGGTTCTAAAATGGATGAAGTTATCTTCGAAGAATTTAAAGGTACTGGTAATATGGAATTACAGTTAGATCGTAAGATTTCTAACCGTCGTATTTTCCCTGCAATTGATTTAACATCGTCTAGTACACGAAGAGATGATTTATTACTAGATGCTAACACAATTCAAAGAATGTGGGTGATGCGTAAATACTTAGCAGATATGAACCCAGTTGAAGCGATGGAATTTATTAATGATCGCTTTAAACAAACCAGAAACAATGAAGAGTTCCTTATTTCTATGAATGGATAAGTATCTTTTACTACTATAAAATTAAAAAACCTTGAATTAGATATTCAAGGTTTTTTTGTTAGACTTATATGGTTTTAGCTTCGCAAGAGCACGCTATTTTTATTATAACGCATACTGTTACTGTTCTAAAACAAAAAGCCTCTTGATTACTCAAGAGGCTTTCGTTGTAGAGTTCTCATTCGAAATATCGAACATTAGTTTTACTCTAGGAGATTTAATTGACACTCATTTTGATGATTGAGCTCATCCTAAAATAAATTAAAGTAGTGTTACATTGTAATAATAAGACTATTCATACGACCATTTAGTCAGTAACATAGTAGTTAATTAAATCGTCACATTCAACACTCTCCGGCGCCCTGTAGTATCGGACTACATACCAATCCGAATCTTGAAAATCATGATTACCAGCAGGTGGCTCCACCAAATGCTTTATTGACATTGTATTATCACAATGAAACTGCACAATATAATTGCTCTCTAAACTAGACCATGGGTTCTGATTAAATGTGAAACTGAATGAATTATCATCTATTTCACTCCAAACCCCCTCACCTGTAATGACATCTGCATAAAAGGTCTCAAATGTATTGTCGTTGTTAAATGTTAAAGAAACTTCAGGTTCTTGGGAGGGTGTTTGATCATACCATTCCATAGACTGTACCATTTCACCATCTTCAAAGTCTAGGATCAATTCTTGTTTTTCGAACTTATAAACTTCCCATTCACCAATAACTTTTTCTGGAGCAGATATTAGATTATCTGAGTCTTCTTTTTCACAACTACTTAGTGTCATAATTGCGATTAATAATAATACTTTTTTCATAATTGTTGATTTTTTTGTGCGTTAGTTTATTATTAAACAATCATTATTTAAAAAATCCTGAAAAATAATTTGATATTTTTTATTATTGAATAATTTTTTTTAAATATTTGGAATGAGTTTATTAGCATACACATAACTTGTTCTCATGGTTAGTTGCCAGTACTTTATTCCGCAATTTTAACTTTATTTTCCTTTCTCAGTGCATAAAACACAGTGCAAGAAATAATTAAAATAAAAAGTCCAAAAATTAATTTATGAACGTTTAAATTTAGAGTTAAAGAACCAAACTCTGATATTCCTATTGAACGAGTAATAAAAGGCAAGCTTAAAATAGTCAATAATTTACTGACTAAAATTACACTTACCAAAACAGGAATACTTGTAAGTTTTCTTAAATTCAAGCTTGTATTCTTATATATCTTACTAGATATTACGATTAATATTAAGAATGAGATAGTAAGAACTACAATAGAAACATAGTTTAGATTTATACTAAAACCAAACCCATTTGCTGTGATTATTGATAAGGCAAATATTAATTCAGTTGCAGTAATAAAAGCTATAAAAAATAGTATTCCTTTTAGATATGGAAAAATTCAATTTCTAAAATAAAAACCTTTGTTTACTTTTCCGAATTCAGTCGCTAAATTTTTCACATTTCCAATTCGATTTTTTGCTACTAATAATGATTCTTCAATACTCAAACCCAGTAGCTGAAGTTCGTGCATTCCATCTCGCAAATGACTTTCCAACTCGTTGACATTGTCAGTAGTCATTTTTGAGTTTTTTGATAATTCTGATTTCCAGATTTCGATGTTTTTATTTAGGTCAATGTTGGTTCAATTTTCCATAAGTTAGATATTATTTGATTAATAGTTGTCCAATTTTCTTTTTGCGATGCAAGTTCTTTTTTCCCTTTATTACTAATTGTGTAGTATTTTCTTTTTCTTCCAGATTCGGGAATTTTCCAATAGGATTCAATCAGTTCCTTTTTTTCTAGTTTGTGTAAAACAGGATATAAAGTTCCATCTCCATATTCTACTTTTCCATTGGATTTTGCTTTGACTTTTTGAATTATTTCATAACCATAAGATTCGTTTTCTGAAAGTATGGATAGAGTAATTGGTATTGAAGAAGCTCCAATTAGTTCTTTTGATATTTTTTCCATAAAAATATTCTATTATGAATACACATAGAAGTTCGATGTATAAAAATAAAAATCGGATTTCTTTTTTCGTTTATTTTCTTATTATATGTTTATTTATCTATTTAATGTTGAACCCTCGCTGTAATAAAAACACCAAACTATCAATTAGTTTAGTTCTTTAACTACTGTGTTTTTTAAATTTTTTTTACAACTATTCTAGGAGAAAGAGACGTACAACAAGAATTAAGAAAATCTTTATTGAAATATAAATTACATAAAGATCAAGTTCTTAGAAATAAAAAACGGACTAGTAGAAATACTAGTCCGTCTTACTTAGTAGATAACTCATCCGAAATATCGAACATGATTCTAACTCCAAGAGACTTAATTAACACTCATCATATAATGACTCTTATTAGGAAAGGTTGATAATCTTTATTTTTCTAAAAATGAACTAATACTACTTTTTATTAATTCACCTACTCCCGGCGTATAACCAGAAAGTGTAAACACTACATTTGAGCTTTTGTCTAAAACTATATGAGTGGGAAACGCAGATACTTGCAACTTTTTCGTTACATAATCTCGAGAGTCAGGAACAATGTTGTAATTAAAAACGTGAGTCTCTAAAAAGGTATTTAACCGTGGACCTTTTTCATCCAATGCCAATGCTAAGAACAAAACAGCATCATTGTTTTCATATTCCTTTACCAGTTCATTTAATTCTGGCATTTCTTGAATACAAGGCGCACAGCTAGTAAACCATAAGTTAATGACCACCACTTTCCCTTTAATATCCTCAGGTGTATAGGTGTTACCTAAAACATCTTTAAACACGAAATCAGGCAATGGTTTACCTTTTAATGCTGCATCAAGCCTTGCTAACTTGTTCTGATAACTCTCCATCCTTTCTTGCAATTCTTGTTGGGTCAATTTTGTGAGGTAAGCCAATTTAAAAACATCATTGTCATCAACAAATGCTTCTACCTTGTACATGCCACTTTTATATTTTTCTTCGGCTTCTTTGGGTGTTAATTTTTTATTACTACTATCGTAAAAAGCATAGTTTTCATTGTCAAAACTAAGTTTTCTTGACTTAAAGTCTTCTCTACTGATTGCGATCAGTCCTTCAGAATGAATTTTAGTTTCACTTGCTACTTTTTTTGGGAAAACAATAAGTTGAATCAATTTATTTTCATCTGCATAAATTTTTGTTTCAGGGTCCATTAATACGTTTTGAAGTTCAGACTGGAATTCATCAAAACTTAAAAATTTATCATTTTCAAAACCCTTGGTTTCTTGGCTTATTTTCACCATTCCTCCAAGGTCCATAATATTCACTTCATTAAGGGATGTTTTTAGACTGTCCAGCTTTTGTTGAACATTTAAAGGGCTTTTGTTTTGTGCATTCAAAGTTGAGAAAGAAATAATTTGGAAGACTAGAAATAGTTTAGATACTTTTTTCAAACTTTTTGATTTTATCATTTTTGTTTTTTTATGGGTTTCGACAAAACTATTTTTTTTTATTAGATTATAGTGTTAAGCAATGTTAACTAATGTTAATGAGCTTTTTAGAAATATTACATAACAAACAGTATTCTTTATATGATATCACAAAGTCATTATAAGGTAAATAAAGGTATGCTTATTGAGCCGTACCAAAGAGTATATCGAACCTCATATCTCAATTTTATATTAATTCATTCCTTCACAATAGGTTGAGATGGTATAAATAAAAAACGGATCAGTATCAATACTGATCCGTCTTGTGTAGCAGCGGAAGTTGGATTCATTTCACTTCAAATAAAGAAATGAGTCAAACCAGGATAACGGCCCAAATAAATAAAATTGTTTTTGAATATTATTTTTTAGGACCTTTAAAGCTTACATCCCAGCATCTGGTTTTCTAAGTGAAATTTTCTTTTGAAATATATAACTTAAAAATTGGCAGAGCAGAATGTTTAATCCGCCATATAGATAACTTCTCTTGTCACTTTACCTTCGCTATTAAAGTTATGGCTCATGTGCAAATATTTACGAGTTTCTTCTCCTGTTTCTGCATTTGTATTGTTTACCCACCACCAAGACAGAA
>ERZ1048872.1155-NODE-1155-length-23319-cov-5.783614_pt1 | contig 23319 bp, 20 predicted proteins | sample MGYA00383100_ERZ1048872 | MGnify/ENA primary metagenome ERZ1048872 (study PRJEB29581, sample SAMEA5548370) | metagenome | biome: marine; feature: coastal; material: water | depth 50 m | study: Short-term variability in the microbial, nano- and picoplankton...
GATTTAATTTTAATAGAAACTTTAATTTCCCTTATTTCTCAAGAACGCTTACTGAATTCTGGCGACGATGGCATATGTCGCTTTCATTTTGGTTAAGAGATTATCTGTACATTTCTTTAGGCGGTAACAGAAAAGGCATTGTACTTACATATAGCAAACTATTACTTACTATGCTACTTGGTGGATTATGGCATGGAAGCTCATGGAATTTTGTGATTTGGGGAGGTATACATGGGTTATTTTTAAGTTTAGAGAAGTACACCTTTTCAGCTTTAAAAATCAAGACATTTAATGCTTTTGGTTATATATATACATTTATTATAGTTCTGATTTCTTGGGTATTTTTTAGAGCACCAGACTTACCAACAGCATCTTCAATATGTGGTAAAATAATAGGTTTTGATTATGGCCCACTTTTTATGGGTAATATCAACACATTTGTCAATGCCCTGCTATTATTAACTTTAGGTGTTTTAGTTGATTTAAAAATATTTAGATCTGCATCTTCATTAGAAGATTATGGTGTACGCTTTAGCACTGTTAAGCTTTCTATCATAGTATCAGTGATAATTTTAACGCTTTGCTTGTTCTATTCACCAGCTGAGAACTTCATTTATTTTCAATTTTACGATATGGACTCAAAAACATTAAAAAAATTTATTGAAATAATCCTACTTACGCTTGTGATTAGCTATGGCATTGATAAATTAATTTTCTTTGGTTTCAACAAAATCAGTGATAATGTAATGACTGGACAAGCAGTTGGAAAGCTAAATCAATTCTTGTCAGTAAAAGACACATCAGGTTTTTTAGTATTTGGCAACTCTAGAGCAAATCACCATATTGATGTAGATTTATTTAGTGAATCTGGCTATAATATTGGTGTTGATGGTAGGGGAATTGCGTTTAGCAGCACACTCATCGGAACACTACCAAAAGAAAAAAAACAACTCATACTAGTTCATGTAGACACAAAGAATTTTATAGACAGCACTTATGATGGTGAAGATATTAGAAGTTTGAAAACTAAATTTCAAAGAAATAACTCTATCACTGAAGCACTTAATAAATCAGGACAGTTATCAGCACTACAACATGTATACTATAGCATGAATTATAATGGCACTGCAATTGGTATTATTAAAAACTTTTTTAAACCTAGTTACAATTACAAATCCTATAATGGCTATGATCCAATTGTAGTTAGTGAGTCTCAAGAGTCTATGAGAGACATTGTTTTATCCAAAAGCAACTCGAAAGAATGCTCAGACAATTATAACCTGAACCCAACAGCACTTCAATACTTAACATATATAAAGTCATTTAAAGAAAAATCGCCGAATAAAACATTTTTATTTATTACTTCTCCGAGCTATAACGATCCTTGCGCTGAAGACAATGAACAATTAGCTAATGTTATGAAAGAATTGAATCTTACTTACTGGGATTATACTAACCTATACAAGGACAACAAGGAAAAATCTCTTTGGAAAGACCCAACACATATGTCTAAAAAAGGTGCTGAAGCTTTCTCTATACATTTATTAGAAAAATATAAATCTTTACAGAATTAAAAAAGCACCACCTGCCCTTGATCATCGATATCTAAATCATCATCATCTTTCGTTGAAGATTTAGTTTTTGGCTCAGCTTTAGTATTATTTGGTAAGTTAGAATCATTTAAAACCGTTTCTTCATCTACTACTTCGATCTCATCAGCATGCACTTCCTTTGGCGCTTCATATGGCAACGGATCTAACAAACTCACTTGATTTATTTTATCCTTAGTTAATTGATTTCCTAAGGCATTAAGACCTTTAATTGAAATAAACTGTTCAAGGTTAACCTCCATATTTGGTTTACGGTCTTTTCCACGTTCTTTGGTAAATTCTACATCAGCCATTGGCCTCCAATCTGTCGATACAATTTCGAGTTGAGAGTTAGCATGATTTGAAATAAATGATTCCTCTTTACCCTCCTGTTCTATTAAAAAACGTTTTACATAATAGCGTTCTTTATCACCATCATAATAAATTACAGAAATTGGTTTTTTAGGAATCCACTTCTCTAAAACAATCATGTCGCTTTCAAAGTGTGCCGTTAGTTCTGGAATTATTGTTCTTACAATTCCAGATTGAGTAATAATCAACAAACGGTCCTCACCTCTAAATTCACCAATCAATTCGCCTCTATCGTCTACATTAAGACGTTGTACAGTATCATCAAACCAAATTTTACGTGGTTTTAAAGTCGAAACTCCTTTCTCTTTAAGTTCCACACGCTTTATAGCATATTTAGTCACCTGATTCCCTTTAGAAGCTCTTCCTTTAATTAGAATATCAGCAAAGTCTAAATCCCATTTCAATTTCTTAATACTACCAACTTGGCGTAGCATTATCGATACAACTTCTGCTTCACCATTAGGATTTGCAGAAAAATACCATAAAACGGAACCTTTGCTTCCATTAGTTAAATCGTATTCGCGATCTCTTGTCATGCTTGTAACCGCAAAGCGTTTTACATAAGACGCACCACCTCTACCATCACGATATATCATGTTGTAAATAGTACGCTTATCTTTCTTCTTAAAGACCGCGACGTGAATAATGTTTTTACCTACAAAAGTTTTAGAATCCACTTTTGTCACCATCATTTTACCTTCTTTAGTAAACACAATGATATCATCAATATCACTACAATCGCCAACATATTCATTACGACGCAACGATGTACCAACAAAACCTTCTTCTCTATTAACATATAACTTAGTGTTCCGTATTACAACTTTAGTTGCATCTACATCATCAAAGATTCTTATTTCGGTTTTACGCTGTTTCCCTTCACCATAATCTTTTTTAAGCCTTTCAAAATAAGCAATAGCATAATCTATAAGATTAGCTAAATGATGCTTTACTTCTGCTATCTGATCTTCTAAAGCGTCAATTTTTTGCTGTGCTTTATCAATATCAAATTTTGAGATACGCTTAATTCTAATTTCTGTTAAACGCGTAATATCATCAACAGTAATTTCTCGTTTTAAGTGTTTTACATGTGGTTTAAGCCCTTTGTCTATTGCGCTTATTACTCCATCCCATGTTTCTTCCTCTTCAATATCGCGATAGATTCGTTTTTCGATAAAAATACGTTCGAGAGATGCAAAATGCCATTGTTCTTCAAACTCACGAAGTTTAATTTCTAATTCACTTTTTAATAGTTGAACCGTATTGTCGGTAGAACGACGTAACATTTCTGTTACACCAACAAAGAATGGCTTATTATCTTCAATAACACAACCTAATGGTGAAATTGAAGTTTCACAACTAGTAAAAGCATAAAGTGCATCAATAGTTTTATCTGGTGAAAGACCAGATGGTAAGTGCACTAAAATTTCTACCTCAGCAGCTGTATTATCTTCAATCTTTTTAATCTTAATTTTCCCTTTATCATTTGCTTTTAGAATAGAATCTATAAGCGATGATGTTGTAGTTGCAAAAGGTATTTCGGTAATTACTAAACTATTTTTATCACGCTGAGAAATTTTTGCGCGTACACGTACTTTACCTCCACGCAATCCATCATTATAATTAGAAAAATCAGCCATACCAGCTGTTGGAAAGTCTGGTAAAATAGTAAAACGCTTGTCTTTAAGGTGTTTTACCGAAGCATCGATAAGCTCTATAAAATTGTGTGGTAAAATTTTTGTTGATAGACCAACCGCAATTCCTTCTCCGCCTTGTGCTAAAAGCAAAGGAAACATTACTGGTAAATTAATAGGCTCTTTACGTCTACCGTCATACGAAGCTTGCCATTCTGTGATTTTAGGATTGTAAACAACATCTAAGGCAAACTTAGATAGTCTCGCTTCAATATAACGGGATGCTGCTGCTCTATCGCCTGTTAGTATATTACCCCAGTTTCCCTGGGTATCAATTAACAAATCTTTCTGTCCAATTTGCACCATTGCATCTGCAATACTTGCATCTCCATGAGGATGATACTGCATCGTATGACCGACAATATTAGCTACTTTGTTATAGCGACCATCATCTAAATCTTTCATAGAATGCATAATACGACGCTGCACTGGTTTAAAACCATCTTCAATTGCAGGCACTGCACGTTCTAAGATAACATATGACGCGTAATCTAAAAACCAATCTCTGTACATTCCGGTAACCTTTGTAATTGTCTCTTGGTTACCACTGTCCTCATTCAATAAACCATCATGTTCTTCAATCATTTAGCCTTGCTTATGCTTTTTATTTTCTTTTAATATTTTTTTTAAAGACTGCTTTATATACCTCAACTTTTTAGGTTTTATGAGGGTAACATTAAAGCTTTCTTTATGTACTCTTCCATTGCTATGCTGAATAGAAATAACTAACTTTTTATAAAACACATAGTTACGCACTTTATAACCCTTAAATTTATGTTTAGCAAATTCTAATCTATGTTGACGATAATTAATTAAATCTATTAATATTAAGCCCCTATTAACAAACACTAGTTTTGCGCCATCACTATCGTACTCAAAGTATCTGGCTATAAAATGCACATAACCAATAATAACAAAAAGTACTTGAAACACATACATCGACGCTTTTGGGAATATGCCATTAGAACTAAAAACTGTAGCAAATAAAATAGCCACTACCATGAATAAAAAATAAATGGATATAATGGTGTTTTTTACGTTTCTATTGTCTGTTCTCATGCCGTTTCTTCAACAATATCTAATTCTACTTTTAAATTTTCAATAATAAACTCTTGTCGTGTTGGAGTGTTTTTTCCCATGTAGAAAGATAATAATTCTTCAATTGACATATCCTTATCTAACATTACAGGATCTAACCTTATATTCTCTCCGATAAAGTGCACAAACTCATCTGGTGAAATTTCACCTAATCCTTTAAATCGTGTTATCTCTGGCTTATTCTTTAACTTTTTCATGGCGTCTTTACGCTCTTGCTCTGAATAGCAATAAATTGTTTCTTTTTTATTTCTAACTCTAAACAATGGTGTTTGCAAAATATATAAATGACCTTCTTTTATTACTTCTGGAAAGAACTGCAAAAAGAATGTTATTAATAACAATCTAATGTGCATACCATCTACATCGGCATCAGTTGCAATTACGACATTGTTGTATCGTAAATCTTCGAGAGATTCTTCAATATTCAAAGCTGCTTGCAAAAGATTGAATTCTTCATTCTCATAGACAATTTTTTTACTTAAACCATAACAGTTTAACGGCTTTCCTTTTAAGCTAAAAACGGCTTGCGTATTGACATCACGAGATTTTGTGATACTACCAGAGGCCGAATCACCCTCTGTTATAAACAAAGTTGTTTCTAGGTTTCTTTCATTTTTTGTGTCACCAAAATGCACACGACAATCGCGTAATTTTTTATTATGAAGACTTGCTTTTTTCGCTCTATCCTTTGCTAACTTTCTAATGCCAGATAATTCTTTTCGCTCGCGTTCTGCTTGAAGAATTTTACGCTGTATTTTTTCTGCAGTATCCGGATTCTTATGTAAATAGTTATCTAAATACGTTTTTACAAAATCGTTTATATACGTTCTTACGGTTGGCAAACTACCGCCCATATCAGTAGAACCTAGTTTCGTCTTCGTCTGACTTTCAAAAACAGGCTCCATTACTTTTATAGCAATGGCAGTAACTACAGATTTTCTAATGTCTGAAGCATCATAATTTTTACCATAAAATTCTCTTACCGTTCTAACCAATGACTCTCTGTAAGCCGCTAAATGCGTTCCACCTTGTGTCGTATTCTGTCCATTTACAAAGGAATGGTATTCTTCGCTATATTGCGTTTTGCTATGTGTTATAGCTATTTCTATATCATCACCTCTAAGATGAATGATAGGATAAAGCATATCGGATTCATTAATGTTTTCAGATAGCAAATCCTTCAATCCATTTTCACTAAAATACTTTTCGCCATTAAAAACAATTGTTAATCCGGGATTTAGATATACATAATTTTTAAGCATTTTAACGATGTACTCGTTTCTATACTTATAGTTTTTGAAAATAATTTCATCCGGAATAAAAGAAACCTTCGTTCCTTTTCTTCTGCTGGTTTCGTCTAACAACTCTTTACTTGTAAGATTCCCTTGCTCAAATTCTGCAGATGCAGACTTGCCATCTCTTGTCGATTCTACTCTAAAAAAAGAGGATAATGCATTAACTGCTTTAGTACCAACACCATTTAAACCTACTGATTTTTTAAAGGCTTTAGAATCGTACTTTCCACCAGTATTCATTTTAGAAACCACATCAACTACTTTTCCTAATGGAATACCACGACCGTAATCTCTAACAATAACGCGCTCACCTTGTACAGAGATTTCAATGGTTTTACCAGCTCCCATCACGTACTCATCGATAGAGTTATCTAAAACTTCCTTAAGTAAGATGTAAATCCCATCATCTGGCGAAGAGCCATCACCTAACTTTCCGATATACATACCTGGTCGCATTCGGATGTGTTCTTTCCAATCGAGTGAGCGTATGTTATCTTCTGTATAGTTAGACTGTGCTGCCATAGGTTTTAGGACAAAATTTTTGATGAAACGCTAATATAAGACTATACCTTAAAAAATGAAATACGGTTTACGTAAAGTAATTAACAATAAATGCCCAATATTGTTGAGAACATTGAGCTTTTACTAAATATGAGATAATTGTACTGCTTTTTGGTCGAAATTGACTGATATTTAAAAACTTTTCAGCGTAAATCCAAAAGTTAAATATTGATCTTCTTCTTCTTGATTTTCAATAACAATACTCTCAAATTTATGTAAGTAGTTAATTTTGAAACTCAAAAAATCCCATAAGGGCAATTCTACACCAAAATCTAATTGCCATCTATAGTTATCGCTATTTTCTAATGAAGGTTGATAATAACTTTCATGACTAAGCACTACTTTTTTCTTAAACAGCGTATATTTTCCATTAAGCCAAATGGTACTTCTAAAGGTCTCTATAGTACCATTTCCATTATAATTATCCTTATTAAAAGCACTACTTTTAAAATCAGTTTCTTCGTACTCAAATGTAAGGGATGTTTTAAGCCAGTGCTCTTTATGTTTTAGAATTTGATACGTAGCACCCGCGCCAACGATATACCTGAGGTCTATCTCTCTTCTATAGTTGGTACTCACAAAACCTAATACTTGTGGATATATTCGTCTTTCTGGATTAAAATATAAAAAGTTAAGACTTAAAAAATCTGAATCTGCTTTCTCCTTCCCAAACTCTTGATACACATAAGAATTTGTGTTTTTATACACCCATTTCTTCCATGGTTTCACAGAGAAATCTGTACGTCCTCTTAAGATTAAGGTTTCTACATTACCACTTTGCCAAAACCCAGTTAGAGACAAGCTAGATTTTATATTTAGCGAGTCACTTTCATTTATTTGTGCTGACAAAAAAAATGGAAAAATTAAAAAATAGTAGGCGTATTTTTTCATTTTAAGAATAGTAAGAATTAAAAAACTGAGATACTTTAAACAAGAAACTAGTTACACATTAAACAAGAAATGCATTACATCACCATCTTTAACAATGTAATTCTTCCCTTCTACGCGCATTTTACCAGCTTCTTTTACTTTAGCTTCACTTCCGTATTCAACGTAATCATCGTACGCAATAACTTCTGCTCTAATAAAGCCTTTTTCAAAATCGGTATGAATAACACCTGCAGCTTGAGGCCCTGTAGCACCAATGGTTACTGTCCATGCTCTTACTTCTTTAACACCAGCTGTGAAGTACGTTTGCTGGTTTAGTAATTTGTATGCTGAACGAATTAATTTTGCAGAACCTGGTTCGTTTAAACCAATATCTTGTAAAAACATTTGACGCTCTTCGTAGTCGTCTAATTCGTTAATATCTGCTTCTGTACCAACAGCCAACACTAATACTTCTGCATCTTCATCTTTAACAGCTTCGCGTACGCTTTCTACATAAGCATTGCCAGTAGTAGCAGCACCTTCATCTACATTACACACATACATTACAGGTTTGTCTGTAATAAACTGAGATGGCTTTACGTAATCCTCATAATCTTCTTCCGAAAACTCCAAGGCTCTTACTGAGATCCCAGCTTCTAAACCTTCTTTTATTTTTATAAGTACAGATTCTTCTTTCTGCGCTTCTTTATTTCCTGTTTTTGCAGCACGTTTTACTTTGTCTAACTTCTTTTCTGCAGTTTCTAAGTCTTTTAACTGCAATTCCATATCAATGGTTTCTTTATCTCTAATAGGATCTACAGAACCATCTACATGTACAATATTCTCATTATCAAAACAACGTAGCACGTGCAGAATCGCATCAGTTTCTCTGATGTTAGCTAAGAACTGATTTCCTAAACCTTCACCTTTACTTGCACCTTTCACTAAACCTGCAATATCAACGATTTCTACTGTTGCTGGCATTACACGCTCTGGATTCACCAATTCTTCTAATTTCTGTAATCTTGGATCTGGTACATTTACCACACCAATATTAGGTTCTATTGTACAAAACGGAAAGTTGGCACTTTGCGCTTTGGCATTAGATAAACAATTAAATAATGTTGATTTCCCTACGTTTGGTAATCCTACAATTCCAGCTTTCATGTCATTTTATTTTTGCGAGTGCAAATGTAGTTAATTAGTGGAATAGTTGAATTATATTTTTTTGAAATGATTATGAGGTGATTTTGACTTTAACCTTACAACTCACGCTTATGCGATGTAATACTGAGACAGCATTGGTAATTACCTTTGTTCTACTTCTATTAATACAGGTAAATGATCCGATATGTAATTGTTATCCATTCTTTTATCATCAATGTGTCTACAGGTAAAGACATCGAGGTTTTTTACAAAGATGTAGTCAATTCTTCTTGTAGCTATTGTGTTTTCCTCAAACCCTGTGAACGTACCTGTTGGCCCATAAATGCCATTACTTACTGTTTCCGCAACATCTTCAAAGGCTTCTGTTAGTATTTTTACAGGCTTGCTATCTGGTTCTGCATTAAAATCTCCCATAAGTATTACTGGATAATCATCTTTGTTAATCTCCTCAATCTTTTTTAGTATGAGTTCTGATGATTTTACTCTGGCTATTTCTCCTATATGATCGTAATGTGTGTTAAACACTAGTATTTTTTCTTTAGTGCTTTTATTTTCAAACAAACCATAGGTGCATATTCTCTCCATAGATGCATCCCATCCTACTGATATAGCGTCTGGTGTTTGAGAAAGCCAGAACGTTGATTCCTTTATCAGCGACAATTCGTTATGGTTAAAATAAATCGCGGTAAACTCTCCTTTTTCAGATCCATCATCTCTCCCCACTCCTATTCTAGAATACTCTGGCAGCTTATCATCTAAATCGTTTAATTGATGCACCAATCCTTCTTGTATACCTAGTACTTCTGGTTTATAATATGTAATTAAATGCGCTACGTCTTGTTTTCTATTATCCCATTTATTTATACTGTCATTTGGATTATCATATCGAATATTATAGGTCATTATCTTTTCCAATTGACCATATACATTGTTATTGATGCTTACAGTAATTGTTAAACCTATAACTAGTTTATAAATAATATTCATCTTATTTGATTGTCGTTTATTATAATGATCTGAGTCCGATTCAAGGACTTACAACTTCGATGTTAAGTAAAGTTAGTTTTTTTGAAATGAATTTGACTTAGAATGAATGATGTGATATGGAATCGTTTTAATGACTTACATCAAACGTTAGACGAAGTTAGTTTATTCACAGCAAAATATCAATAGGTAGCATTAGGTATTTTAATACGATATTGTATAATAATACGGGTGAAACTAAATGTGAGACAGAATTTATGGCTACTGAATATATTTTCTAACAAAAAGAATTTTAAAACGCAGGCTAGTATTGCTTTAAGCGCCAAATTAGGGCAATAAATATTAGGTGGTTAATTTAAGATGCATCATCATTATTATCATTCTCTTTCTGCTTTACAGTGCCATAACCAGCACCAAAAACAAGTCCAAGACTCAACCATAAGGCAATATTATCTGTTACAACACCAATAATACAACCAATAAGCATTCCTATACCAATACTATTTTTTTGAATATTTTCTTTCTTCATTTATACTTTGAGTTAATGTGCTTACTATTGTATTAGTTGCCATTTCTTAGGAAAAGTTACAGCGTTGAATAAAAAAATCCCAAGCCAATGACTCAGGATTTTAAATGTTATATATAGAACTGCATGTTAACCATCTGGGTGCATAAAACGTTGTTTACCTAATAATTCGTCTTCGGTTTCAACATTGTCTTCATCTGGTACACAACAGTCCACTGGACAAACCGCAGCACATTGAGGTTCCTCATGGAAACCTTTACACTCCGTACATTTGTCTGGTGCTATGTAATAGACCTCGTCATCAATTGGAACTTGTGTTTCTTCTGCGTCCACTTCTTTACCGTTAGGTAAAACTATTTTCCCTTTTAAACTGGTGCCATCAGCATAACGCCAATCGTCAGCACCTTCGTAAATAGCTGTGTTTGGGCATTCTGGCTCACATGCACCACAATTAATACATTCGTCTGTAATTATAATTGCCATAGTAATTTTTCTTTTTCTTTTTTAATCTCTTAATTTTTTAAACGTCAGATTGATTCCACAACATTTAATCTATTTATTAAAAGCAAACCTTCTCTTGCTCATTTCGTTTATGTAATTTTGCATTTGCAAAAATAAAGCCAAAAAGGCTGTTATACAAATAATAATGAATTACAAAGATTACACCAGCATTGCTTTTGTAGAATTAGGAAAGTTTATCAGCCAATTCACAGCTATTCCGCGCAAAAAACAACACGATGTTTTGAATAACAATTTGTTTTTTGATGGTTTTAAACATCAATTAAAATTAGCGAAAGAACACAATGGTTGGTTTACAGATAAAAATATAATATTTGCCTTACAATCGTGGTCTAACGCATTGATTAAAAGTAACATTAACAAATGGTTAGATAAGTATAACTTTAATATTAAAAATCCTAAGACTATTGCCATTATTATGGCAGGAAATATTCCTTTGGTTGGTTTTCATGATTTTTTATCTGTACTCATTTCTGGTCACAATGTTTTAGTAAAACAATCGTCTAACGATAAGCATCTACTGCCCTTTTTAGCGAAGTATTTAGAAGTCGTTGAACCAAAATTAAAAGGCAAAATAAAATTTACGGAAGAGAAATTAGAAGGCTTTGATGCCGTTATTGCCACAGGAAGTGATAATACAGCTCGCTATTTTGAATACTACTTCAAAGACAAACCGTCAATAATTAGAAAAAACAGAAATTCAGTTGCAGTTTTAACAGGAAACGAAACAAATGAACAACTCGAAGCATTATCGGAGGACATCTTTAGATACTATGGTTTGGGCTGCAGAAACGTTTCTAAATTATTTGTTCCTAAAGACTATAATTTTGATGCGTTCTTTAATGCCATTTACAAATGGCATCCTATTATTAATGAAGCCAAATATGCCAACAATTATGATTACAATAAAGCCGTGTATTTAATGAGCGAATTTGACATGTTAGAGAACGGTTTTATGATGATTAAAGAAGATGAAAGCTACGCCTCACCTATTGCAACCTTATTCTACGAACATTACAACAGTATTGAAGAATTACAACAAAAACTAATAACCGACTCAGACAAAATACAATGTGTTGTTGCAAACGGTTTTTCTGAAAACGAAATCGTATTTGGACAAACACAAAATCCACAACTTTGGGATTATGCAGATAATGCAGATACTATTGAATTCTTGTTAAAAAGATAGCGGAAAAATTATCAATTTCGTAACATATAATACCTAATTAATTAGCACCTTTGTATCTGTTTAAATTTTAATAGATTCAGGATAAAATGAAAAAACATAATTTTAGTGCAGGACCATGTGTATTACCAAAATCAGTAATGGAACAGGCAGCTTCAGCTGTTTTAAATTTTGACGAAGGGTTGTCACTTTTAGAAATATCGCATCGTAGCAAACCTTTTGTAGATGTAATGGAAAATGCTAGAGCATTAGCATTAGAGTTATTAGGACTAGAAGGAAAAGGCTATAAAGTATTGTTTTTGCAAGGTGGTGCAAGTACACAATTTTTAATGGTGGCTTTAAATCTATTAGAAAAAAGAGCTGGTTATTTAAACACAGGAACTTGGTCAGATAAGTCAATAAAAGAAGCTAAAATCTATGATGACATCTACGAAGTAGCATCTTCAAAAAGTGCTAACTATAATTATATCCCAAAAGGTTACGATATTCCAGAAGAGTACGACTATTTTCACTGTACTTCTAACAATACCATTTTTGGAACTCAAATGAAAAGTTTTCCAAATTCACCAATACCAATGGTATGTGATATGAGTAGCGATATTTTTTCGCGTCAGTTAGATTTTTCAAAATTTGATTTAATCTATGCAGGCGCACAAAAAAATATGGGTCCTGCGGGTACAACACTTGTGGTTGTTAAAGAAGACATATTGGGTAAAGTATCGCGTAAAATTCCATCTATGATGGATTATAAAATTCACATCAACAAAGGCAGTATGTTTAATACTCCTCCAGTATTTGCAGTATATGTTTCTATGTTAACAATGCAATGGCTAAAAGATTTAGGAGGCATTAAAGCTATTGAAGAGGAAAACGATAAGAAATCGCGATTAATCTATTCTGAAATTGATTTAAACCCATTATTTAAAGGCTATTCAGTAAAAGAAGATCGTTCTATGATGAATGCAACCTTCACTTTAGAAAATGAAAATCTTAAAGAAACTTTTGAGGCTATGGTAAAAGAAGCTGGCATAAACGGTTTAAATGGTCATAGAAGTGTTGGTGGTTATAGAGCATCTATGTACAACGCATTAACTTTAGATAGTGTAAAAGCACTCGTTGAAGTAATGAGTGATTTAGAGAGTAAAGCATAAAAAATTGAATCGTCTTTCGGCAGGAAGTAAAGGAAACCTTTAGGTTTAATGTAGTTAATCCGTTTAAAAAAGATTGCCATATCCTACTGCCTCCAAACGACAAAAAATATAAACATGAAAGTATTAGCAAACGACGGAGTTTCTCAAAGCGGTATAAATGCCTTAGAAGCTGCTGGTTACGAAGTTTTAACAACAACAGTAGCGCAAGAACAATTAGAAAACTATATAAACGAAAAAGAGATTTCTGTTTTATTAGTAAGAAGTGCAACTACTGTAAGAAAAAATATAATTGACAATTGTCCAAGCTTAAAAATTATTGGACGTGGTGGTGTTGGTATGGATAATATCGATGTTGACTATGCTCGAAGCAAAGGTCTTAAAGTTATTAATACTCCTGCTGCATCGTCGCATTCTGTCGCAGAATTAGTATTTGGTCATTTTTATGGCTTAGCACGATATTTACATAATTCTAATCGTGATATGCCATTAGAAGGAGATGCGAATTTTAAAGGCTTAAAGAAAGCCTATGCAAAAGGAACAGAGTTAAAAGGTAAAACACTCGGTGTTTTAGGTTTTGGACGTATTGGACAAGCCACTGCTAAAGTAGCACTAGGTGCAGGAATGAAAGTTGTTGCTTTCGATCCATTTTTAGAAAAGGCAGATTTACAGTTAGATTTCTTTGACGGACAAAATGTGAATTTTGAAATCAAAACAATTTCAAAGGAGGCTGTATTAAAGCAATCAGACTTTTTAACCTTACACGTGCCAGCTCAAAAGGATTATGTTATTGACGAAGCTGAGTTTAACCAAATGAAAGATGGTGTTATCATTGCTAACGCTGCACGCGGTGGAGTTGTAAATGAAGTAGCACTTGTAAAAGCGTTAGAGAGTGGTAAAGTATCTAGAGCTGCTTTAGATGTATATGAAAGAGAGCCAAAACCAGAAATTCAGTTATTAATGAATTCTGCATTATCGCTTACTCCACATACTGGAGCAGCGACTAATGAAGCTCAAGATAGAATTGGCACAGAATTAGCCGAACAGATAATTAACATTTTAGGTTAATTAATACCACCACATAAGACAAGTCACTTTAAATTATTTTCGAAACTTAAATTTTGAAAATTTTAATGAAAAGTGACCAAATCAAATAAAATGAGTCCTACCAATGTGGGACTTTTTTTGTAACTCTTAAATATTAATTTTTATACAACAAAATGGCAGGAATTCTAGACTTATTAAACAGCGATTTAGGGAAAACCATCATTAGTGGTGTTTCTGGTTCAACAGGAACTGATCAAAATAAAACAAGTAGTGTACTAACAATAGCATTACCTGTATTAATGAAGGCAGTGGAACGTAACGCTTCTACACCAGAAGGTGCACAAAGCCTTATGGGAGCGTTAAGTAACAAACACGATGGTAGTATCTTAGATAACCTTGGTGGTTTATTTGGTGATGGAGTTGATAACGAAGTATCAAATGATGGAGCAAAAATTCTTGGACATGTACTTGGTAACAGACAACAAGATGTTGAAAAAATCATTGGTGAAAAGTCTGGATTAGATAGCGGTTCTGTCGCTAACATTTTAAAAGTAGCAGCACCAATTATAATGGGTGTTTTAGGAAAGCAAGCTAAACAAACCAACGTTCAATCCAAAAGTGACTTAGGTGGACTTTTAGGTAATTTACTTGGTGGTGCTAGTAATAGTGGTTCAGTAACAAAAGAACAAACTTTCCTTGAAAAAGTATTAGATTCAGATGGTGACGGTAGTGTTATCGATGATGTAGCCGATATGGTATTAAGCGGAAACAGCAAAAAAGGTGGCCTTGGCGGTCTTTTAGGTGGTTTATTCGGAAAATAAAATCCCAATTAATCTTATTAAAAAGCAGTTCTTTTAGAGCTGCTTTTTTTGCTTTATAAGCATAAAACTTTGTAAATAGATTGGTACACTCATTAATATGGCTAGTTTACATATTAACGATTTGATTGCAATCCAATATAGCGTTGATTTGTGGTGTTAAATCAAAGTAGAAATCAGAAAAAAATCACAAATTTTTAATATCTTAGTAATTATGAAACATCCCATATTTAATTCAATACTACATAAATCTATCAAGATGTTCAATGTGACCGTTAAAAACAATAAGCTTAGACACATTAAAAAGATTATTCCATTTATTATTGTTCTCACGCTCTTAGCAAGTTGCAAGGCTTATAACAAAGAGCAAACTATTAATAAAGACGAAGAGAACGGCTTAGTAAAAAGTGATACAGTTACAATAAGTAGCGATGAAACTGATTACGAAATTATTATTATCGAACCTGGTTTCAATGCATGGTTAATTGGTAGAGCACGTCCTAAAGGATTTCATTCACAACAATGGTTAGAAAGTAGAAATGCAATATTGGTGCAGGCATGGAATCAAAGAGCTATGCAACCTATGGTTTATGATCCAAACTTATACGAGTTACGCATAGATTATGACACACGTACTGATTATGGATACGAAGTTAATTACAAGCTATATAATTACTTCCTATATTTTCAACTAAAATATAAACAACAGTTAAGTTCATTCTATCCTAGAATTTAGTGTAAATTTGCAGCACTTTAAAAAGGTTATGGAAAATTTTAAAAAACATTGGGAAATAAAACACAATTGGCAGTTGTTATTCCCCTTTTTTGGTATCCTAACTTTAGGATATTCAGCTTATAAAATTACTAATGCTTTTTTAAAAGAATACAATATCGTTTTTACCGTAATTGCTTCAATTGTCATTTTTTACTTGCTTCTTAAACTTACGCTCTATTTGTTTCAGAAACTTGAAAAAAAGTGGATTTTAAATTATAAATGGGAAATGATACGAGTGTTTATGGTGTTTGCCATAACAGGGTCGTCTTCTATATTTGTTGGACGACCAATCATAAAACTTATCGGAATTACTAAAGAAAACTTAAACCCTTTTATCTACTGGATATTATTTATTATTATTGGGCTAATTTTCTATCAAATACTTTTAGTAACATTTGGATGGCTTTTTGGGCAATTTAAATTTTTCTGGGAGTTTGAAAAGAAAATGTTGAAAAGATTTGGATTAAAACGCTTTTTAGATTGAACTTAAAAACAGTTATAGCATCAATATATAAAATACTAGCCTTAGTATTAGTGCTTGCCGTATTGTTTCCGTCAGTCATTAAATTATCACATGCTTTTAATCACCATAAGCACGACGTCTGTAATGAAAACATTGACACGCATTTTCATCAAACAGATTTAGATTGTGATTTTTATAAATTTAAGCTGAATAAAAATCATTTTTTTATAGTTGCAAAATATGATGAAAAATCAGAATTACCGCTTTTAAAACAAGGAGTAAATCATTTTACTTCTTTTTATAGTCATCAGCAATTATCAAGGTTTCTTCGAGGTCCACCTCAATTAGTGTAGTATTAAAGAATTATTTACACTAATAAAAACATTTAATGAAACAGCTTATTACTGCAATAGCTATAGCATATTCTTGCTTCAGCTATAGTCAGGATTGTACATATACATTTTTAGGAGAACTTTCAGATTTTCATGATGGCACACCAATAGTGTCGGCTACAATACATATCACAGAACACGATAGATACATTGTATCCGATTTTAATGGTAAATTCAAAATTGAAAATTTATGCAGTGGTACCATAACTTTAAAGATATCTCATGTTGGTTGTGAAACCAAGGTTGTAAGTTATGAAATTGATGGTGATACACATAAATCTATTCAAATCGAACATCATATTGAAGAGCTTGATGAAATATCTATTACTGGTGAAAGCAGTAAAAAGGAGACTAAAACCGCTCAAGAAACCGTTTTAAAAGCAAATACATTAAAAAAATATAGTGCTTTAAATCTTGGTGAAGCCTTGAAGGAAGTATCAGGCGTCTCTTCTATTAATACAGGTAACTCAATAGTTAAACCTATAATTAATGGTATGCATAGTAGTAGGCTTCTTATTTTAAATAACAATGTAAGACTACAAGACCAAGAATGGGGAATTGAGCATGCACCAAATATAGATATTAATTCTGCCGCTCAAATCTCTGTTATAAAAGGCTCTGGAGCTTTAGCTTATGGAGGCGATGCTATTGGAGGTGTTATTGTTGTTAACCCAAATAGAGTTATTAAAAAGGATACACTATATGGACGCACCATAATCGGTGGACAATCTAATGGAAGAGGGTATAATATATCTTCAACCCTGAATAAGAGTTACAGTTCGGGTTGGTTTGCTAACATCCAAGGATCAATTAAACAAAATGGTGATTTTAAAGCTCCAGATTATAATTTGACAAATACAGGTTTAAAATCGCATGCATTTACAGTAAATGCTGGTAAAAAGAGGTTTGAATCTGGTTTTGAAGTCTTTTATAGTTATTTAGACAATGAGATTGGTATTTTAGGTGCTTCACATATTGGTAGTACTTTTGATTTAGGGCGTGCTATAAATTTGGAGCAACCTAGTCTTATCAATGATTTTAGCTATGATATCAATGCACCTAAACAAGAGGTTACGCATCATTTGGCAAAAGCAAGTTATTACAAACGTTTTAAAAATTTTGGTAAGATAAATTTACAATACGATTACCAGAATAACCAAAGGTTTGAATTTGATGTGCGAATTGGTGACAGAAGAAATATTCCGGCCGTTGATTTAAAGTTGCAAACACATACGTTTTTGGCTGATATAAATTTAGATGCGAACCTAAACCGAAAAATAAATTTTGGTATTATGGGACGTTTTCAAGACAATTTTGCAAATCCAGATACTGGTGTTAGACGTTTAATCCCAGATTACGAAAAATATGATTTTGGCGCATACACAACGGCTGAGTGGCAAATAAGTGATGATTTAATTTTTGATGCTGGTTTAAGATATGATTTCAATAGAATCGATGCTAAAAAGTTTTATCTAAAATCGAGATGGGAAGAACGTGGATATGATGTAGATTTTTTAAATATTATTATAGAAGAGTTTCCAACGCAGTTTTTAACAAATCCTGTTTTTAACTTTCATAATATATCTGCTTCGACTGGTTTAAAGTATAATATTAATGACAGTAACCAAATCATTTTCAATTACAGCTTAGCAAGCAGACCTCCAAATGTATCAGAGTTGTTTAGTGATGGATTACACCATTCCGCTGCAAGGTTTGAACTAGGAAATCTCAGATTTGATAAAGAAATTGCAAATAGGTTATCTGCATCTTATGCTTATAATTCATCGAAATTCAATCTTTTAACTGAAGTATTCTATAGTAGAATTAACAATTTTATCTACTTAAGACCTTTTGACTTTATACTTACAAATAGAGGACCTTTTCCATTATGGCAATATCAACAAACAAATGCTCAGTTGTTTGGTATTGATATAACAGCTACTTATAATATAACTGATGCTTTACAATGGCAAAATAAGACAGCTTTTATAAAAGGGTATGACTTAGAGACTGATTTGCCTTTAATAGATATACCATCTTTTAATACAACAAATCAAGTTACATACAATAATGAAGCTTGGTATAATTTTTCTACAAGCTTAAAATCAGAATGGGTATTTAAACAAAATGAATTCCCTGATTTTAATTTTGAAATAGAAGACCAGCTTACTGGTGAAATGACACTGATTGATATTAGTACTCCTCCTCCAGCCTATCATTTATTACATCTATATAGTGAAGCTACTTTTTCTTTTACCGAAAAATCAAACTTAAAAGTAGCTTTAGGTATTAATAATTTGCTTAATACTTCATACAGAAACAATTTAAATCGCCTGCGTTATTTTGCTGATGACTTAGGAAGAAATATAACATTACAATTAGAACTCAATTATTAAAAAAAATGAATACAAATAAATTAAATATTAAAACTATGAAAATCAATTATTTAAACATTACAAAAACAACTAAACTTTTTGTTGGCGCACTTTTTTGCTTATCATTAATAACATCATGTTCGAGTGATGACGACAATCCTCCACCAGTTAATCCTGAAGAGATAATTACTAATGTAACATTAACGTTTACGAATAATGCAGATGCTACTGATATAGTTACCTTGGCTAGTGTTGCACCAGATGGACAAGATGGTACTTCTACAGAAACAATAACAGGAAACTTTACAGCTGGAGCAACATACGATTTAAGTCTAGCGATAACGAATGCTTCAGAAACGCCTGCTGATGATGTTTTAAATGATGACATTATTCCAGAAGCAGATGAGCATTTCTTTTCTTATGCTGTTAACAACATCAACTTAACTATGACTAGAGATGCGGATGATATCGATGGTCCTAATGGAAGTAAGTTAGGTGTTAATACAACTTGGGTTGCTGGTGCTGCAAGTACTGGAAACGTTCAAATCACATTAACCCATGAGCCAACTGCTACTGATGATACTGGTGGATTTGGTACTCCTACGGGTGGTTCGGAAGATCTTAATATTACATTTAACAATGTTGATATTCAATAAATAAAGTTAACTAAGATTTTTCACTAAAAAAGCACTCTAATGAGTGCTTTTTTTATGCCTTAGTTATTGCGTCTCCTTTTTTGAAGACATAGGTGTATAACCACATTAATGTGAACATAGGCACAACATCTGTATATGGCAATGCTTCTTCAACGAATGTAATTACTCCAGCAATTTTCCCTGTTTTTCCTTTATATAATTTCGTCATTAGCCAAGCTGAAACTGGAGCCCAAATAATATCTGAGAACTCACCAATTCCTGGTATTATAAAAGACACGTACCCCAGTGCATCAAACAATAAGCCTAGTAAAAGTATTTGGTATTTTTTCATTTATACTTATTAGTATTAATCTATACAAAACAATGCAATAAGCATTCCAAGAATAAAAACTGCCATTTAAGGATTAATATGTATTAACATTGTATTAAACTTTTTAACGTTTAATTAAGACCGTTGCATAATGTGAGACTTTAGATTTGTAGAATAAATGTGTAACAATCGCTGTATAATATCATCTGTAAAAAAACTAAACAATCATCAATCGGTTATGAACTTACGTTCTATTATTCTTGTATACACGCTCACAGTTTTTTCCTTGACTATTAATGCTCAAGATAAAAAAACACTAAACATAGTCAGAACAGACACAGCACCAAAAATCGATGGTAAATTAGATGATACTGCATGGCAAAATGCCGAAATTGCAACTGATTTTGTTCAGTTTCAACCAGAAATCGGGAATTTAAGGGCGCATAATGAACGTACAGAGGTTAAAATAACGTATGATGATAATGCCATCTACGTAGGCGCCTATTTATTTGATGATCCAGAAAAAATATTGAGCCAAATGACCTCTCGAGATAGTTTTGGTCAATCAGACTTTTTATTAGTGGTCTTAAATCCTAATAATGACTCACAGAACGACACTTTATTTATGGTCTTTAGTTCTGGACAACAAGCAGATGCAAATGCTAATCCTAGTATTGGTGAAGACTATAGTTGGAACGCTGTTTGGCAAAGTGCGGTAACTATAGTAGATGACGGATGGATAGTTGAAATAAAGATTCCATATAGAACCTTGCGCTTTACCGATCAAGAGAAACCGACTTGGGGATTACAGTTTCATAGACACTTTAAACGTGAACGTGCACAATATAGTTGGAACGCAATAGACCCAACAAAAGGTAATGTTGGTTTGTATCATGGCGAATTAAAAGGTTTAGATACAATTGAACCTCCAGTAAGATTAAGCCTCTACCCTTTTGCTACAGGTATAGCAAATAGGTATGATGGTGATACAGATACTGATCTAACATTTGGTATGGACGTAAAATACGGAATTACAGATAATTTTACACTCGACGCTACCCTTATCCCGGATTTTAGTCAAACCGGATTTGATAATTTAACCTTAAACCTTGGCCCTTTTGAACAAACGTTCTCAGAACAACGACAGTTTTTTACTGAAGGCCTGGATTTGTTTTCTAAAGGAGATCTTGTTTTTACAAGGAGAATAGGAAACGCCCCTAGTGCTGAATTAGAATTAACGAACGAAGAAGAAGCCGACATACCAAATGAAGTTAAAGTGTTAAATGCATTAAAAGTTTCTGGTAGAACAAAAACAGGTTTAGGCATAGGAATCTTTAATGGCATTACCGAAAAAACTGAGGCAACAATTACTAATAATGTAACGGGTGAAAAACGTAAAGAGGTTGTTGAACCATTTACAAACTATAATATAATTGTAGTAGATCAGCAATTCAATGGAAATTCATCTATTGGTTTAATTAATACAAATGTGCTCAGAGAAGGGGAATTTAGGGATGCAAATGCTACAGCCCTAGTAGCAGAATTGCAAAATAAGGGAAATACATACAAAATTGAAGCAGAAGCGAAGATGAGTAATGTTAATTATCAAAATGCGGATTCCGAAACTGGTTTTAGTAGTGAATTTGAAATAAAAAAAACGCATGGTAATTTTCGATATGGTTTTGAACATAAATTTGCTGATACCAAATATGATATAAACGATTTAGGTTTAAATCGTAGAAATAACTATAATAATTTTAGCGTAGATGCCTCCTATCAAACCTTTGAGCCCAAAGGTAAACTTAATAACTACCGCATAAACACTTGGATTAATTATAAGAATTTAGCTAATCCAGGAACTTTTACAGGATTCAATATAGGTGGTCGATATCATGCACAAACAAAAAAACTAAACACCTATGGTTTTCGTCTAAATTTTGAACCTGGTAAACAATATGACTATTTTGAGTCTAGAAATGGCCGTGTTTTTATTTTTGAAAATATTATTAGTACTGGTAGCTATTACTCGTCAAACTACAATAAGAAATATGCATTCGATACTAAATTGAATTTTTACGCATTATTTGAAGACGGAAGAGACTTGTTTGGATATAATTTTGGTGTAAGTCCTAGAATTAGATTTAACGATAAACTGCTAATGGTTTATAATCTAAGCTTTAGAATGACCAATGGCCAAAGAGGTTATGTAACTGAAATTGATGACCAACCTATTTTTGGTGAACGCAATCGTCAAACTGTAACCAATAGTATATCCGGTAACTATAATTTTAACCCATTTAACACATTAGCACTTACATTCAGACACTATTGGGATACTGTTAAATATGATGACAATTTATTTACGTTATTAGACAATGGTCGTTTAACCACAGATACGGGTTATAATGTAGATAATATAGGTTACGATCCTGACATTAATTTTAGTACCTGGAATATTGATTTAAGCTACTCATGGCAATTTGCACCAGGAAGTTTTCTCACAGCATTATACAGAAATCAATTAATTAATTACGATACTTTATCCGAAGACAGTTATTCAGACAGTCTAAACACCCTTTTTGATCAACCTATACAACACAGTTTATCAGTACGAGTTCAATATTTTATTGATTATAATGGCATAAAAGGTATTTTTAAAAAGAGAAGAAGTATTCAAAATAAACAAGCAAGCTCTATTAATAAAAAAACACCGCTTTATACCCTTCCTTAAATATGACGAATTACTCACTTTAAAATAGTATTTTGCAAGAATGAATAAAACAATTATTTCAGCAAAGCAAATTAAAAAAGCTTATAAAGATCTTGAAGTCTTAAAAGGCGTAGATTTAACGATTACAGAAAGCGAGGTTATCTCTATTGTTGGCGCATCTGGAGCTGGAAAAACAACTTTATTACAGATACTGGGTACTTTAGACAAACCTGATTATACAGTCGAAACAGAGCTAATTATCAATGGTCAATCGATAAAATCTCTTAACGATAAGTCCTTAGCAAAATTCAGAAATAAAAACATCGGATTTATTTTTCAATTTCATCAGCTATTACCAGAATTTACAGCTTTAGAAAACATATGTATTCCTGCATTTATAAATGGCACACCAAAAGCTAAAGCTGAGAAACGAGCAAAAGAATTATTAGATTATTTAGGATTGAGTGAACGTATGCATCATAAACCAAATAGTATGTCTGGTGGAGAGCAACAACGTGTCGCTGTTGCTAGAGCTTTGATAAATCAGCCTAATATTATTTTTGCAGACGAACCTTCCGGAAACTTAGATAGCGCGTCAGCAGATCAACTGCATAATCTCTTTTTTAAACTAAGAGATGAGTTTAAACAAACTTTTGTTATTGTAACACATAATCAAGAATTGGCAAATATGGCAGATAGAAAATTGACTATGGTTGATGGGAAAATTATAAGTTCTAAATAACAATTTAAACGTATTAATAAAA
>ERZ1048872.1157-NODE-1157-length-23279-cov-5.861135_pt1 | contig 23279 bp, 20 predicted proteins | sample MGYA00383100_ERZ1048872 | MGnify/ENA primary metagenome ERZ1048872 (study PRJEB29581, sample SAMEA5548370) | metagenome | biome: marine; feature: coastal; material: water | depth 50 m | study: Short-term variability in the microbial, nano- and picoplankton...
AAATTACATTAATGATATTAATAACTTACAACAATGGAACTATTGAGTGGGAATAGTGTTAAAAATTTAATTCTCTTTTTTTATAAATTTATAAAAATTTCCTAAACACTACAAAATCCAACGGGCAATCCTGTTGGCTTTTCATTTATATTAGAAATATGACCCTCTCCCTTTGGCCTTGCCCGCTCCAACAGGGGCACCGCAGGATCAGATAGGGGTATAAAGCAACAAAAGTCGCAAGCTATATCACGAAGTTGCGGCAGGTTAAGCTATTGGTTGGGCATGGTATGGCTCAGATCACATAAAAAGACTGATCAGAAGCAGCGCACAGCAAAATTAAACGCTGATCTGTAAAACCAACCGATTTGAGAACTGTAAACAAATCATAAAACTCGCTTAGGACAGGTTTACATCCATTGACACTTTAAACTATACTTAAGAATATATTTATATACTATTGCGCTATTTGGATTGCAAAAATGAACGATTTTTCCGTCAGTCCTCCTCGTACCCAAGTGCGAAAAAATTACAGCTTAGGGGCTATAATTTTTGTCACTTTCATCGTGATCGGATGCACAACATCGCTCTGCGCTCTGGGCGCAGCTATAATGAGAGGTTTTTAATGCCCGAAACAGCCACGCGCCATGATGACGAAATTGACTTGGTTGAGCTTTTTGTAACACTTTGGAAAGGCAAGTGGCTGATCCTCACAGCAATGTTTGGCGCAATAATTTTAGGGATGCTTTATTTAATGGCATTGCCAAACAGCTATTCCGGAACGACCTTTGTCAGGGCGGCTCAACCCTCTGCCTTTACCCGCTATACATTTTTATCTGAAGCCATAAACACCCTGTCTGAAACCGTTGGAACAGATGATTTTGCCTACAAAATTGATAGTGAATTTATATTCAATGCTTTTATTTCAGAGTTCGACGATCTGGAAGAAGTGATAAAAACCCTGCGCAGTGATGAATTCGTCGTTCAAAAACTGTCAGAGGTTGAAGAAGAAAAACAAGCAAACGTTCTGATATCCCTCGCCAAGCAATTCCAGATAATCCTGCCACAGCAAAATGAAAAAAATCCAGAATTACGGTTTAAATGGCATGACCCAGAAACCGGTAAACAACTATTTGAAACATCGCTTCAACTGGTTCTGGCCAATGTAAAAGCGACGCTTGCCTCGGATATTGATCAATATGCAAAAGGTTCTCAAAGCAAACTGCCATCAAAATTGAAAACGCTGCGCTACAAAGAGATACCATAAAAGAAGGTATACGGCTTGCGGATAAACAGAGGCTGCTGTTCTTGACCGAACAAGCAACCATCGCCAGGGAATTGGGTTTGGCAGCTAATTTTCTAGGAGTAAATGAGCAGTCAATCACACCTGGAAACAACGTTTTACTAAGTGTTCAATCTTCGCCACTCCCATTTTATCTGCACGGTTATACCGCCATAGAAAAGGAAATAGCTTTAATGAAAGCCCGCGCGCCCGAGGACAGGCTGGCGCTTAGCGATGAGTATGCGCAGATTCAGCAAAAAATTTATGCATTGGAAAATGATATCTCTGTCTCCCGGCTTTTGGCAGCGCGGCAGATAATTGACACCGACGACCCAAGGCGATGGGTTTTATTTAACCTTAATCTGGCCAAGATAACATCAAACAAAAAGACCAACCTTACCCTTGCATTATCAGCGGTGTTGGGCGCGATGATCGGGGCAGTTTTTGTTTTGATGCGCAACGCTTTTCGCAAGCGCAAAGCCACCCATGATGTTTAGTCAAAAGTGCGCCGAGATCCTCAATGGATCAGAATTAAAATCATCGCGCTTAATACCATAGCAAAATCTTGTTTAAGCACTTCTAAATACGGAACTGAGACCGTTCAAAATATATTATGATACGATTTTTTATATTCTTGAGTTTATTTGCATTTCTCTGTGCCTGCAGTGAAATACCATCAAAATCATCCTGCGTTGATCCGTTTATAGAACAGTTCAAATGTGATACCGAACTTCCTTGTAATGAACCGGCACCGCCCTCAGGCCCTCCGGAGGTTTTCACCGAATGGTCCCAAGAATTTGGCTTTGGCAATTAAGATCACAAGCAAATCGGCGAAGGCCAGCATGAGCGAAATCATATAAGCAATCTTAGGCCCTCAATGAAGCAATCCATATCCGAAACTGACCGTATTTTAAGCCTTGATGTGGTGCGCGGCTTTGCCTTACTGGGTATTTTATTGGTAAATATCCTTGGCTTTGGCGCTATTTCAGCGCTGGCCTTCAACCCGCCATTAGGGCTTTTACTGCCCAGTGACATCTGGACCTGGGGGGCCGTTGAACCCGCCTCCAAATCAGGCGGTATACGTCAGGGGTTTTAGATTAGGCGTTTTTACTATCCCAGAGGCACGCCTAATTCTTTTTGCGCTCGGCTTCAATTGCCCGCCATTTTGCTACATTTTTGTTGTGATCTTTCAAGTTGGTGGCAAAGGCATGCCCGCCCTGCCCGTCAGCCACAAAATAGAGAAATTTTGTATCGGCGGGATTAAGCGCGGCGCGGATACTGTCGCGGCCTGGGTTGGCAATCGGGGTTGGCGGCAAACCGCGATATAGATATGTGTTCCACGGCGTGTCCTTTTTAAGCTCACTGCGCCGCAATCCGCGCCCGAGAGCCGCTTTTCCCTCGGTCAACCCATAGATCACAGTCGGGTCGGTTTGTAGCGCAATGCCGCGCTTTAAACGGTTTACGAACACGCTAGCAACCTGATCGCGCTCCGCAGCAAGTGCCGTTTCCTTTTCAATGATCGACGCAAGGATAAGCGCCTCTTGCGGCGCAGTCAGCGGAAGATCTTCGGCGCGGGTTTCCCAAGCTTCGATTAAAATCGCCTCTTGGGCGGCCATCATCCGGTTCAGCACGGATTGCCGGCCTTCGCCTTGCCGGACCTCATAGCTGTCCGGCGCTATAGATCCCTCTTCTGGGATATCAACCAGATCTCCTGCCAGCGTTTCTATTTCGCTTAAAGACTGCACAACCTGCCAGGATGTCACGCCTTCTGCCAAAGCTATTCTATGGCGGGTCCCACTGCGCGCATTTACGTCGGTAAAGACCTCTGGAGCATCCTCGCCCTGCTGAAAGTTGGCCCGCTCGACCAGTGTTTCTGTGGCCGGATCCAATTCGCGAATTTGAACCATGGTTTTGTTGATCCCAATCCGATAAACGATTTCGGTGCCGCAGGTATTGGCACCGCCGCGGGTTACGATGTCGGCAATTTGCGCCATTGAGACCGATTTCGGAATTAGAAAGCTGCCCGCTTTAAGCTGTTCTGTGCGGTCCTGATATTCAACGCCGATGCGAAACAGCGCCGCATTTGAAACTGCGCCTCTGCCCTCAAGGCTTTGCGAAAGCACGCGCATGTTTGAGCCGCGATCAATACGTAAACAAATGGCTTCTGCCAAAGGTCCTGCCCCGGAATAGGTGGATTTCCCCCACACCACCAAACCGCCCAAAAGCAACAGGGCCAGCCCCATAAACGTAAGAAGGTTAGAGGCTGCGCTGCGCCACATCACTCAACGCGGCCCAAGGCCAGACATGCGTTGGTGCCGCCAAATCCAAAAGAATTGGAGAGCGCCACATCAATTTTACGGTCTCGCTTTTGATTGGCAGCCAGATCAATTGAGGTTTCTACCGCAGGATTGTCTAAATTAATCGTCGGCGGCGCCACTTGGTCGCGAATGGCCAAAATACTAAAGATCGCTTCTATTGCCCCCGCAGCGCCAAGCAGATGCCCGGTCGAGGATTTGGTGGAACTCATGGTCAGCTGCGCAGCCGCCGGCCCCATCATACGTTCAACAGCGGCCAATTCGATCACATCGGCCATGGTCGATGTGCCATGGGCATTGATATAATCCACCGCTGATGGCTCTAAGCCCGCTTTGGCCAAGGCCGCCCGCATGGCGCGTTCACCGCCCTCACCGTCCTCTGAGGGCGCGGTGATATGATAGGCATCACCCGACAGGCCATAGCCCAACACTTCGGCGTATATTTTAGCGCCGCGGGCGCGTGCATGATCATAGTCTTCCAGCACCACAATACCGCTGCCTTCACCCATCACGAACCCATCACGATCCTCGTCATAGGGCCGCGATGCGGTTTCAGGCGCATCTACGCGCTTGGTGGACAGCGCTTTGCAAGCATTAAAACCGGCGATCCCAATCTCTGAGATAGCCGCCTCGGCGCCGCCAGCGATCATCACATCGGCATCATTGGTCATAATCAGCCGCGCGGCATCCCCAATGGCATGCGCCCCGGTTGAACAGGCGGTCACAACCGAATGGTTCGGCCCTTTAAAGCCGTAACGAATACTGACCTGGCCAGAAATGAGGTTGATCAGCGCTCCGGGAATAAAGAACGGCGAGACCCGACGCGGGCCGCGTTCATGAATCAGAAGCGCGGTTTCTGCGATGGAATTTAATCCACCAATTCCCGAGCCAATCATCACACCTGTGCGCAAGCGGCTCTGCTCGTCTTCGGGCATCCAACCAGAATCTCTGACGGCCTGCTCTGCAGCAGCAATGCCATAAAGGATGAAGTCATCTACTTTACGGCGCTCTTTTGGCTGCATCCAGTCATCTGAATTGAAACTGCCGTCTGTTCCGTCGCCCAAAGGCACTTCGCAGGCATATTTAGTTGCCACGCGATCCGCGTCAAAGCGCGTGATTAACCCTGCGCCCGACTGACCATTCAATAGACGTTTCCAGCTGGCTTCCACTCCGCTTGCCAGAGGTGTCACCAATCCAAGACCTGTAATTACCACACGACGCATGGGCCTATCCCTTTTTAACTATCATGTTGCCTTGCTCATAGCGTGAGTTGCCCTAAAGGGGCAAGAGTAGCTTTTCTATACACTGGGTAATCTTTTAAGGTATCAGTCTGTAATTTGAAAGAAAGTCCGCAGCGGAATACAAAAACCCCTGCCGAATGTGACAGGGGCTTACTCAGATTTTAACGAAATGGGTTACGCGGCTTCGCCGATAAATTTAACTGCATCGCCAAACGTCTGGATATTCTCAGCGGCATCATCAGGAATTTCAATTCCAAACTCTTCTTCGAACGCCATCACCAATTCAACGGTGTCCAAGCTGTCAGCGCCCAGATCATCAATGAAAGATGCGTTTTCGACTACTTTATCTTCTTCAACGCCCAAATGCTCTACAACAATCTTTTTTACGCGGTCTGCAATATCGCTCATTGTTTGGTCCTCATATTCATTAGGCTTTCGCCAATTTCCACCAGCCCAAAGGACTGTCACACTGGCCTTATGGGCCGCTCATTGAGCCTTAAATACAGGCTCTCCCCGATCAGTGCAACTGCTCCTGCCGGAATAACTGCGCCGCCTATAACACAGCTTTTGGTTTTGGCAAACGTTTTCGCGCAAAGAAGTTGTATATAGTTCGCATAAATGCGGCTCCCGGCTATAAATGACTTCTGTGCAGCACGGCAAAGCCCCCCCGCTAAACGCCCGCGCTTTATAGCATCGCCATACCGCCGTTGATATGCAGAGTGGTCCCGGTGACATATCCTGCCTCAGCGCTGGCCAGATACAGAACAGCGGCGGCGATCTCTTCGGCATCTCCCATCCGTCCGGCAGGAATTTGCCCCATAATCGCAGCTTTTTGATCATCGGTCAGCTTATCGGTCATCGCCGTTGTGATAAAACCGGGTGCCACAGCATTGACGGTAATGCCGCGACTTGCCACTTCGGCAGCAAGCGATTTTGACATGCCCACCATACCCGCCTTTGAGGCCGCATAATTGCCCTGACCCGGATTGCCTGTGGCGCCCACCACTGAACTGACATTGATAATCCGCCCCCAGCGCGCCTTCATCATGCCGCGCAGCACGCCTTTGCACAGCTTCATGGTCGCGGTCAGGTTCACATCAATCACGCTTTGCCATTCGTCATCGGACATCCGCATAAACAAATTGTCGCGGGTGATACCGGCATTGTTGACCAAAACGTCTACCCCGCCCAGAACCTCCGCCGCCTGTTTCGGCAGCGCTTCTACCGCCTGCATATCACTGAGATTACACAGCAAAACATGCGCATTGGGCCCCAGTTCTGCGGCCAAAGCTTCAAGTGGCTCGCTGCGGGTTCCGCTCAACGCCACACTTGCGCCAGCGGCGTGTATCTGGCGCGCAATTGCGCCGCCTATACCACCAGATGCACCAGTTATAAGTGCTTTTTTACCATTTAGATCAAACATTTGCGCTCCTTAATTCAAGCTATCTAATGCGCCTGATACATCCTCGGGCTGGGCTATATTACGACAAGCAATATCCCGGTTGATGCGCCGCACCATGCCGCTTAGGGCTTTGCCCGCACCAATTTCCCATATCTCGCTCACCCCGTTGGCCGACATCCACTCAACCGATTCCCGCCACCGCACTGATCCGGTGATTTGCTCGATTAACAAGTCGCGGATTTCGTCCGGGTCGGCAACCGCTTCGGCTCTGACATTGGCCACAACAGGAATTTTGGGCGCGGCAATGGTAACGGATGCCAAGGCGTCTTGCATCGCCTCGGCGGCAGGCGCCATCAAAGCGCAGTGAAACGGCGCACTGACCGGCAACAACACTGCCCGTTTGGCGCCTTTTTCCTTGGCCAGATCAACCGCACGCTCAACAGCCGCTTTATGGCCGGAAACCACAACCTGACCCGGATCATTATCATTGGCGGCTTGACATACTTCACCTTGGGCGGCCGCTTCGGCCACCTCTTGTGCAGTTTCAAAATTGAGCCCCAGCAATGCCGCCATGGCCCCGACCCCGACTGGCACCGCTGCTTGCATAGCGCGCCCGCGCGCGCGCAGCAAACGCGCCGCATCCCCAACGCTAAAGGCGCCCGCGATGGCAAGAGCAGAATATTCACCCAAGGAATGCCCGGCAACATAGTCGGCATTTTCAATGCTCGCACCAGACGCCTCAAGTGCGCGAAAGGCAGCCAAAGACGTTGCCATCAACGCAGGCTGGGCATTTTCGGTCAGGGTTAGGCTGTCTAGATCGCCTTCCCAGATTAACCCACTTAGATCAAATCCCAAAGCCTCATCGACTTCTTCGAAAACTGCTTTTGCTTCGGGAAAGGCCTCTGCCAGACCTTTTCCCATTCCAATGCTCTGCGCCCCCTGCCCGGGACATACAAATGCGCGTGCCAAATGTGCCTCCAATTTTATGTGTCGTTGCCCCCAGATACCCAAGCCAGCACCTCGGCGCAATGGTTTTAGCACAGGAATGAAATGGTTGCCTGATCATGGCTTTGCTGTTTGCCAAATTCGGCTGCGCAGCTTTGAGACCGAGATTAATCTTTGTCCAGAAGAACGGCACGCGATTTTGACATAAACTCCCGCCGCAGCAAAACACCAACCGTTATTATAGTCGCCGCCATCAGCGCCCATGGGCCAACCAGCCAAGCAATAGACGCAATAGAAAAATAAATCGCCCGCAAGCCGCGATTGTAGCTTCGGGCTGCGGTTATATTAACCTCGCCTGCCTTGCGCGACATTGCCAGGCTTTGAGGGTCTTCCGGTTCATTGGGCACAGCCGCCATTAAAATGGCGCAATAGCCAAACAGCCGATGCGACCAGACAAATTTCAAAAAGGCGTTCGTGACCAAAAGTAACGTCAGCAACAGCTTCATTTCCCAAACCCAGTCAGAGGCGGGGTTCAAGCTTAGATCATCGGCCACGTCGATCAATTTATCAGCATTGCCGATAAGTGCCAAAACACCCCCTGTGGCCAGCATAGTGGTAGAGGCAAAAAATGCCGTGCCTTGGCGCAATCCATTGAGAACCTGTGCATCGAAAATGCGCACGTCACGCGCAGCCATATGGCGCATCCAGCTGCGTCTGTGCTCTGCCATTAATTGCGAGACTGACGGATGGTAGACTGGTGCATTTTCGATCAGCAGCCCAATGAAAACATAACACACAAGGATCAAGCCAACAGCGCTTAAGTCCCAATTTGAAAAGACGGTTAGTCGATTAATCCAATCCATGGCCTTGTTTAGTTTGTTGTTGCCCGCTTGCCAATTGAAGAAATCGAGACCGAAGCTAATCAGCCGCGGCTTTCACATGAGGCGCTGACAGGCCCTAATCCAACACCGGTGGTCGCTGCGACGGCCAGTTGGTTTCTTGATGCCAAGCCTGACCCATGGATAAAAGCGCAGCGTCTGCCCCCTTTGCCCCGATCAGTTGCAGACCCAGCGGCAGTCCATTGTCCCCAAACCCTGCCGGCAGATTGAGCACCGGCAGGCCAATTAATCCCGCAGGGATTACCACCTCCATCCAGCGATGATAGGTGTCCATCGCTGTGCCATTAATTTGCGTGGGATGCACTTCTTCTAAAGCAAAGGGCCAGACCTGCGCCGAGGGCATCAAAAGCGCATCATAGCGCTCAAACAGCGCGCTGCAGGCGGCAAACCATTCAGAGCGGATGACACTGGCGCGGTGAACATCTAGCGCGCTCAGCGCAAGACCTCTTTCAATTTCCCAGATCAGTGCCGGCTTCATCTGCGCGCGCATCGCGGGCTTTTCATAAAGCCCCATATCCCCGCCCGCGATGGCCCAAGAGCGCAGCGTGGTCCAGCTTTGCCAAAGGCGCTCGCGCTCAAAGGGCGGTGCAAGCTCATCCACCTCGGCGCCAAGGCTGCGAAACACGTCAAGCGCGCCCTCGGTGGCCTTAAGCAAGCCCGGCTCAAACGGCAGAGCCCCGCCCCAGTTGCCCAGCCAGCCCAAGCGCTTGCCGCGCAATTCCCCGTCGAGTTGCTTTGGTAAATCCTGCGCTGCGCGGCTGTTTGGCACGCGCGGGTCAGCGCCGATCATCACCCGAAGTAACATTAAAATATCTTGGGGCGAGCGTGCCATCGGCCCACTGGTCGACAGCTGATGCAGAAACACATCGCCCTCAGGCTCGGACGGCACGCACCCCCAAGTGGGGCGAAACCCATAGACGTTATTCCATGCCGCCGGATTGCGCAGACTGCCCATCATATCAGATCCGTCCGCAATCGACAGCATACCGGTGGCCAGGGCGGCCGCCGCACCGCCAGAAGATCCCCCCGCCGAGCGGTTTAAGTCATAAGGGTTGCGGGTGGGCCCAAACACCGGATTAAAGGTATGACTGCCCAGACCCATTTCAGGTGTGTTGGTTTTGCCAATGATGATCGCGCCAGCAGCGCGAATTCGGGCCACCATCAGATCATCTTTTTCGGCAATTTGACCGGCAAAAATGGGTGAGCCATGCGATGTGGGAAGCCCTTTGGCGTTTGCAAGATCTTTGATGGCAATCGGAAGGCCAAACAGAGGACCGCGCTGGTCAACGGGTTGCTTATCTGCCGCGCTTGCCTCAGCCAGAAGCACCTCAGGCGTGCGCATGGACACGACGGCATTTACGGCGGGGTTTACCGCTTCTATGCGCTCAAGCGTAGTTTGCATAACCTCGCAGGCGGTTTTTTTGCCTGCGGCCATGGCCGAGTGCAGCTGTTCGGCAGTTTCAAAATATTCAGCCATTAAAACCCCATCTGTTTGTGCAACTCTTGGGGAAAAACAGCCCCGCATGCAAGAGCTGTCAGTGCTTTTCAAGCGCAGTTCAATAACAGGCGCGCTACGCCCTTGGCCTAACCGCCATAAAGCGCAGCAAAATGCACCCCTAGGTGATAAGGCCAGATCGCAATCGCCAGAACTCCGGACCAAAACCCAAGCTTTGCAAACCCGATGGTAAAAAGCCAAAGGACGAACCACAAACTTGACCCCCCGATCTGAACCGAGGTCACGCCCTGATATTTATCTTTATATGACATAAAATGTTCTCCTTAAATTTGATGGGTGACTAAAAATGACGTCTTTAAAGCCCGCCAAATATCCATAAAATAAATCCGGATAGCAGGTGGGATAGAAAATATGGGGTTTTTCTAAGGTATGTAATGTATCGTTTGAGCAATATTTTTCCCATCAAATACTCAAAAACCACTCCGCCGTGATACTGCCGCAATACCGACGTGATACAGACATGGGATTTTGAGTGCTTTAGTCTTGGGCCGTAGCTTCGGCGCGAGACTTGCCAGAGACATCCATCGCTAGAGTTGCGGCCATAAACGCATCAAGATCACCATCCAGAACCCCTTTGGTATCCGAAGTTTCATGATTGGTGCGCAAGTCCTTAACCATCTGATAAGGCTGCAAAACATATGAGCGAATTTGATTGCCCCAGCCTGCATCGCCCTTGCTTTCATGGGCATCATTAATCGCGGCGTTGCGCCGATCCAGCTCTAGCTGATACAGCCGAGATTTCAACGCCTTCATGGCAATATCGCGGTTTTGATGCTGTGACTTTTCCGAACTGGTCACCACAATCCCCGTCGGATGATGCGTAATCCGAACCGCCGAATCCGTGGTGTTAACGTGCTGCCCTCCAGCGCCAGAAGAGCGGTAGGTATCGATACGAATATCGGCTGGATTTACATCGATTTCGATATTGTCATCAACCACTGGATAAACCCAAACCGAGCAAAAAGAAGTGTGCCGTTTTGCAGCGCTGTCGAACGGGGAAATCCGTACCAGACGATGAACCCCGCTTTCCGATTTCAACCAGCCATAGGCATTATGCCCGCTGACTTTATAAGTAACTGATTTAATGCCTGCTTCTTCGCCGGGCGTTTCAGATTGCATCTCGACTTTATAGCCAGATCTTTCGGCCCATCGAATATACATTCTTGCCAGCATTGACGCCCAATCACAGCTTTCGGTGCCCCCTGCCCCAGAATGTACCTCAAGAAAGGTGTCATTGGCGTCGGCCTCACCATTTAGCAGCGCTTCAAGTTCTTTTGCGGCGGCTTTTTTGACCAATACTGACAGGGCGACTTCTGCTTCGCCGATCACCTCATTGTCGTCTTCTATTTCACCAAGTTCAATCAATTCAATATGATCTTTTAGCTCTTGTTCAATGCTGTCATGAACGGATACAGAATCAACCAGAGATTGCCGCTCCCGCATTAATTTTTGTGCCTTTTCAGGATCATTCCAAAGATCTGGATCTTCCACGCGGGCATTGAATTCTTCTAATCGATGCGCAACGCTATCCCAATCCATACGCTGCCGCAAAAGAGCCAGTGACTTGTTGATCTCATTGACAATATTTTGAATATCGGCGCGCATCTTGGTTCCTATTAAAAGCTATGGTTGCGGTCATATATGAGCTGTAGTGGCGTGGCAAGCAAACATGATGGCTACTATACCCGCAATTATATCAAGCGCATATTGACCGAAATAGCTGACTTAGATAAGCGGCTTTTCCTAGTTTTTTCAAAAGACAATAATAAAAAAATGCCATGCAACTATGGGTAAAACTACCTTTTCTACAGATCCTCAAACCATAAATTCTCAGTAAAGCCCACCTGAACTTAGGCTGCCAACGCTGGCCTTTGGTCCCACAATTGTCTTTTGTCCCGAGGACGTTGTCACTTCGCGGGCGATTGCTTCCTCTGGGTCTACTATATCGAAATTACTGCCCATCACGAAACCGCCATCGTAGGCAACGCCAAAAACAGGCTCCTCACCATCGCGAAAATATTCGGCAACTACGTTATCACCTTCAGCATCTTCTGGAAGCCGTGATCCCGTGAAACGGTCAATATTGATAAACTGACCTCCCTCTGGAACTTTGAAATCACCACCACCGAATTTCTTCGTGGCAAATTCCATAAATTCATTGAATACAGGGCCGCACATACCACCGCCAGACGACCCTTTTCCCAACGGTTTTGGCAAATCATGGCCGATATAGCACCCTGCTGCGATATTACTTGTAAAGCCTACAAACCAAACATCTTTTGCTTCGTTTGTTGTGCCTGTTTTACCAGCCGTGGGCACTGGTAAGTTGACGGTCCACTTTGCTGTTCCACGCTCTACAACACCCTGCATCATTGAGGTCAATTGATAAGCCGTAAAGGCATCCATAACCCGTTCCCGGTTTGAGACAATCACAGGCGCACGCCCGAGTGGCAAGCTGTCGTATGCACATTCATAACATTCTCGTGGATCATGCCGATATACAGTTTCTCCGAAGCGGTCCTGGACCCTATCAACCATTGTTGGCTCCACCCGTTCACCGCCGTTTGCAAACATTGCGTAGGCGGCAACCATACGGTAGAGCGTTGTTTCTTCAGCCCCAAGGGAGTTGGCCAGAAACGGCCGCATATTCTCGTATACACCAAATTTTTCGGCATATTCACCAATCACCTCCATCCCGATTTCGCGAGCCAAACGGATGGTCATTAAATTTCGCGACCGCTCAATTCCGGTGCGCAGCGGGGTCGGGCCATAGAATTTGCTTGAGGAATTTTTTGGTGTCCAAAGGCCTTGTGGAGTATCAATTTCGATAGGCGCATCGATTACAATTGCAGCCGGTGTATACCCACTATCCAAGGCCGAAGCATAAACGAAAGGCTTAAAACTTGATCCCGGCTGACGGTCGGCCTGCGTGGCCCGGTTGTAAACTGAGGCTTCATAAGAAAACCCACCCTGAATAGCGAGCACACGGCCAGTGTTCACATCCATCGCCATAAAAGCCCCTTGGACCTGACTGATTTGCCGCAAAGACCAACGATCAAATTTGCCTTCTTCGTCATACAAAGCCCGTACAAGCACGATATCGCCAAGGCTTAGCAAATCACTGGCAACTTTTGCTTTGGGGCCCGGCTCATCACCCTCACGGGCTTTCGATGCCCATCGCACATCACGAGAGGGGATCCAATGACCATCCTCATCGTCTTCTACACCTTCTATGCCAATCCGAGCTGAATTGGCTCCAAGCTTTAGCACGACAGCGGGATGCCATTGTCCATTAAGCTGAATACGCCGCGGCAGTGAAAGAGCAGCCAAAGCATCGCGCCAACTTCCTTCATCGCGTAAAAGTTCTGCATCCAGCGAAAGCCCAGTGCCTCGCCAAATACCTTGTTCGCGATCATAATTTTCTAGTGACCGTTGCAAAGCAAGTGCAGCTTTGGATTGCATTTCGGGATCAACCGTTGCACGCACAGTCATTCCACCAGTAAAAAACTCTTCTTCTCCGAAGTCTCTGCTAAGCTGCCTGCGAATTTCATCTGTAAAGTAATCACGTGGTGGAAGGGCGGCCTTAAAGCTTGCAAAATCTTTGTTTTGTACAGACTTTAAAGGTTGCTCTTTTTCGCTGAGAAAACTGTTCTCATCAAGATAGCCGTTTTGCCACATTTCCCGAAGAACATAATTACGCCGCTGTAAGAGACGTTTTTTACGTCTTACCGGATGAAAGTCCGAAGGTGCTTTGGGCAACGAAGCCAAAAAAGCGGCCTCATGTGGGGCCAATTCGCCGAGTGTTTTATTGAAATATGTCTGAGCTGCAGCTGTGACCCCAAAAGAATTTTGACCGAGAAAAATCTCATTCAAATAAAGCTCAAGGATTTTTTCCTTGTCCAGAGTGCGCTCTATCCGCGTGGCAAGGATAATTTCTTTAATCTTTCGTTCTGCCCTCCGCGAACCATCTAGTAAGAAATTCTTCATCACTTGCTGTGTAATAGTAGAGGCGCCGCGCAAATTACGCCCCCGTGACCGTGCGGCATCGACAGCAGCGGCAACTATTCCGCGCAAATCATATCCGGGGTGGGAATAGAAATTTTTGTCTTCAGCTGAAATAAAAGCTTGCTTTATAACAATCGGGATATCTTCTGCAGCCGTAAACAATCGCCGTTCACGGGCAAATTCATCAATCAACTTACCCTCACCAGAATAAATCCGGCTAATCGTGGGAGGTTTATATTGGGCTAAAGAGGCATGGGAAGGTAAATCGCGGCCATACATCCAAAACACCGCACCAATGGTTAAGGCAGCACCAAAAAAACCCATGGTGATAAAGGTGAACAGACCGCCTAAAAGGGATAAAATACTTCTCAGCAAATCCCGCTCCTATTACTTTTGCGCTTTCCATATAAGCGCGGTTTTCATCAGCGTCAAAAGAGAAGCGTTGCCATTGGCATCAAAAGTCCAACTATTGCCGCCGCAGTGCACTGCTCATCTCGTCCTTGGCCAACCAATCCAAAACACCAATTCGCACCCCTTCCGCAAACTGCTTACGCCAAGTTTCATTCTGTAAATTTTGCAACTCGGCCTTGGTCGACATAAATCCCGCCTCAATTAAAATGGACGGAATATCCGCTGCTTTAAGTACGGAAAAGCCGGCCTCTCTATAAGGTCTTGCATTGACCTGCCCAAGTGTTTCTTTAAGCCCAGAGATTACCGAGAACGCCAAATCTGTAGACCGTGGTCCATTATCCAAACGCGCAAGATCTATCAATATATCCGTAACTGCGCCCTCTGTTCCGGTTAGATCCAACCCCGAAATCAATTGATCATGACTATGGCGGGCAACCAAGGCTTCGCTGGCTTTATCGGTAGCCTCTTCTGAAAGGGTATAAACCGTGGCACCGCGCGCGACGCCCTCGGTCACTGCATCGGCATGTAATGATATAAAAATGTCCGCCTGAGCTGAGTTTGCCAATCGAACCCGCTCTTCTAAAGACACAAAAATGTCTTCTACACGCGTAAGGGTCACATCTATATTGTCGTTTCGCAGTAGACTTTCCTTTATATCTCGCGCCAAGCTCAACATCAGGTCAGCCTCTTTGATCTCTTGAATTTGCGCACCCGGGTCTATGCCCCCATGACCTGGATCAATTACAACGCGTAACCTTTCGGGTTTTGTTTCTATATCAGACAGCCTTGCAAATTGGGATATTGGCGTCGTGTTTTCAACCAGTAACGGCACAGAGCTTGCCTCAAATTCCTTTTGAGTTACCGGCGCCAAAACAAGGTCCAGCAAAGCATTTGAACCATCGTCAGGGACTTTAATTTCGACCGAGTACACTATAAGCGGTTGTTTAATATGCAAAATAAACTGATGCCACCCAGCTGTTGAAACCATAACTTCAACAGAGCCAATTCTATCGCTTTGGTTGATTTCATCGACTTCTAGGCCATCAATAATAGCCTTATTAAACTCCAATACAACACGATTAGGCTCGGTCATGGTATAGACCCGATAGGGCACGCCTTGTGACAGCGAAAGCTGCAGATGCACCTGACCCCATAAAACATCTTCAATAGATGAGTTTCGTGCATCCACCCTAGCTAAGCCGGTGCTTACCTCCGACAGCGCAGCAGAGCCGAGAGTCCAAAACATCATAAAAAGGTTCAAAGCCAATAGAGGCCAGTTTAAATATCTCATATGTTACTTATTACTCGATAAAGCCTCGTTGTCGCATGTGATTTTCAAGTCGGCGTAACCCTTCACGAATATCATCAGTGCTTCGAGCATAGGAAAACCGCAACATCGAAGAACCGCGTTTAGGATCAAAATCCAAACCGGGCGTGACCGCAACCCCTGCTCTATCAAGAAGTTCACGCGCAAACCCAAGACTATCATGAGAAAACTGGCTGATATCTGCGTAAATATAAAACGCACCATCTGGTGGTGAAATTTTATCAAACCCTGCTTTAGGCAAACCCTCTAGCATGAGTTTTCGATTTTGCTCATAAACTTTGATATTTTCTGCCAGTTCATCTTTGCAGTCCATGGCCGCTAAGGCGAGCACTTGGCTGACATGCGGAGCGCAGATAAACAAATTTTGCGCCAACCTTTCAACTTGCCGAATATGGGCTTCAGGAACAACCATCCATCCAACACGCCACCCAGTCATCGAAAAATACTTAGAAAACGAATTAATAACAAAGCAGTTATCCGTAAGCTCTAATGCACTCACTGCTTTGGTTTCATATTCCAGCCCATGATAAATCTCATCACTAATAAAGGATACACCGCTATCTGAGGCTGCTTTGATTAAGGAGCCAAGAGAATTTCGGTCAAGCATGGTGCCTGTTGGATTAGCCGGTGACGCAACTAGAAATCCTGAAAGTTGGTTGCCGGAAATATCTTTGGCGATGGGTTGAAACCGGTTGGTCACTTGGGTTTCAATATCCACTGGTACAAGATCAAGAGCTTTGAGAATTTGCCGGTAGCTGGGATATCCGGGGGCGCCAATGCCCACCCGATCACCTGCATCAAACAAAGCTGTAAACGCCAAGATAAACGCTCCGGAAGACCCCGGAGTGATTACAACGCGATTTGGGTTGATGTCTAAATCATACCATTCCGCATAAAGATGGGATATTTTTTTACGCAATTCGGGAAGTCCCATCGCCACCGTGTAGCCCATAGGGTCGCGTAATAATTCAGTATTTAAATGATTTAGAGCCCCCTGGGGTGCAGGTGTGCCGGGTTGCCCAACTTCCATATGGATAATGCTGCGGCCACTCTGCTCGGCTTGCCGAGCTGATTCCATTACATCCATCACAATAAAGGGATCAATCGCCCCTCGACTTGAGTTTTTCATAAACAAATCCCAAAGTGGTCCTACAAACAGGTTCTTTAAGGAATTAACGGCAGCGTCAATACGAATGATCAAAACTTTTGTTATGCTAATCACACTTTTTGCGACTGCGTTGCCCGCGCTGGCGACAAGTTTGTTGCGAGACGCGGATATCGAGCACGCATTTTCTGAACTTGCGCGCCCCATTTTACAAGTTGCGGGACTAAGGCCTGACCAAGTCAAAATTATGCTTGTAGATGATGGTTCTTTCAATGCCTTTGTAATTGACAGACATCATATTTTTTTGAACTCGGGCCTGGTTCTAAAAACTCGCTCCCCTGAAATGTTGCAATCGGTTATTGCCCATGAAGTTGCCCATATCGCCAACGGACATATTTCCCGACGCATGCAAAATATACAGGCTACGCGAAATGCAGTTCGGTTTGGAGTGGCCTTAGCTTTGGCAACCGGCGGAGCAAATAAAAACCCAGAGCTGGGGGCCGGATTGGCAATCGGAATGTCAAACAGTGCACAGCGTGTTTTAAATTCTCATACGCAAAGCGAAGAAATATCGGCGGACCAAACCGCGCTTAGGTATTTTTCGAAATTGGGAATTGATGCAAATGGAACCTTGCAAGTGCTTGATTATCTATCAGCCCAAGAATATCTCGCATCGGACAGGCAAGACCCCTATGCCCGAACCCATCCTTTATCTCGTGACCGGTTAAGATCAGCAAAAGCCCAAGCACAGGCGCAAGAGCCGACAATACCCGATCCCAACGCTCACTACTGGCATGCCCGTGCTTTAGCAAAGATTTCTGCATTTTCACAAAATCCCGATCAGATACTAAAAAAATCTAAAACAGCATTTTCACAAGATATCTCACATATGCAACGTGCAATAGCTCTGTCCCGCCGAGGTAAGCTTCCTCAAGCGCTGAAAGCCATTGAAAAGGCTCAAGCCCTTCGCCCGAATGACCCATTTTTTCAAGACTTAAAAGCAGAGCTTTTAATGCGAAACAGACAGTTTTCTCAGGCAGCAGACGCATATTCAAAAGCCGTTTCCATGGCGCCAGATCAGGCCCTTATACTGGCAGGGCAAGGCCGTGCATTATTAGCTGCGGGTCAAAATATAAGTGCTTTACAATCGCTCAAAAAAGCCCGGGATATGGATTTTAAAAATATCAACCTGTTACATGATTTGGCATTGGTTTATGCAAAGTTGGAAAACCAAGGAATGGCGGCTTTGATCACAGCTGAACGATTTGGCCTTACAGGCGCTTTAAAGGATGCACAGCGTCACGCAAAAAAGGCCGAAGCTCTCTTGCCACAAGGCTCTCCCCCGTGGCAAAGAGCTCAAGACATCTTAAATGCAAATCACTTGAAATCAAATTAAAGCAACCCTAGGAAAATCATGACACAGCTAAAGACCGCCTTTGCCAGTATTTTATGCCTAATATTTTGCGCTCAAATAGCCGGTGCCTTTGATATAAACGAAATGACCGAAGACCAAAGAGCCGCTTTTCGCGCCGAGATACGAGCATATCTTTTAGACAACCCAGAGGTTATCTATGAAGCGGTCGATGTTTTAAAACAAAAACAGGCTCAAACAGAAACCAGACGTGATCTTGAGATGGTTAAAAGTAATAGCGCAGCAATTTTTGATGACGGGTATTCCTATGTTGGCGGCAATCTGGAAGGTGATATCACACTGGTTGAGTTTGTAGATTACAAGTGCGGATATTGCCGAAAGGCCCATGGTGAAGTCGAAGAGTTACTTGCACTGGACGGAAATATAAAATTTATAGTTAAAGAGTTTCCAATACTGGGCGAGGCATCAATTACATCCGCACAATTCGCAATTGCAGTTCAACAGCTTTACGGGAACGCGGTTTATAAAGCTGCTCATGATATTTTAATATCATTCAAAGGCGATACAACGCCAAGCGCATTGGCCCGAATAGCAACGGCACTAAACTTAGATAAAGATAGCATTTTCGAGCGCATGAACAAAGAAGAAGTAATCGCAGTTATCCAACAAAACCGAGCCTTGGGACAGATACTGGAAATTACCGGAACCCCAACATTTGTATTAAAAGATGAAATGCTGCGCGGATATGTGCCGGTAGATGCTCTACTTGCAATGGTGGCTGAAAAGCGGCGCTAATTTCCAAGTGACATTCTTTATAATTTCCAGATGTCTAGCAGTAAATATCATGAGATTGACTCGAAAAAAGAGTTTAGAACTTCCGCCGTTTTTTGAGGAGAAAGTTCAGGAAAGAAATGGCCACCAGGCATCGCCATAGCCTGCAGATTAGCAAGGCGCCCTTTCCAGACAGCGCTCATATTGTAAGCACGGTCCATTGCGCCGTCTTGCCCCCACATGATCAGCGAAGGCACATCAAGGCTGCGGTTTAAATCCAACTCGTCGAATTTAAAATCAAAATCGATCGCAGCACGATAGTCTTCACACATTGCCCTTACGGTTTCAGCATTTTGCCACGATTTTCGATATTCTGTGAGATGTTCAATTGGGAAATCACTTAAGTTCGCACTTCCCCACCCCAGCAAACAGCTTTCGTAAAAATAGTCGGGATCAGATGAAATCAGGGTTTCCGGAAAAGGGTATGGCTGCGCTAAAAAGAGCCAGTGGTAATACGCACGTGCAACCTCCTTGTTAATCTGATCAAGTAAAAGGTGGGTTGGCACAATATCCATAAGTGTTAAGCTCTTGATATTTGCTGGAACGTCTAATGCCATTCGATGAGCAACGCGGCCTCCACGATCATGACCGACAAGGTGAAAGCTATCAAACCCTAGAGATTGCATCAAAGCAATTTGATCTTTTCCCATTTCCCTAAAAGAGTAATTCTTTACACCGAGTGGCTTACTGGATGCTCCGTAACCCCGTAGGTCGGCACATACTACAGTAAAACTCTGTGCCAAAAATCCCGCGATTTCAGCCCACATCACATGGGTTTGGGGAAACCCATGCAAAAGCAGAACAGGATCCCCCTGCCCACCAATGCGGCAAAAAATGTCCATCTCGTGCACGCGGACTGCGGCTTTCCTAAACCCTTTAAAAATATTTTTTACTCCTGTCACCGCGGAATAACTCTGCGGCTTTCTTCAAACCAATTCAAGCGTCTATTTTCCGAATTAATCCGCTAACTCGGCAAGTACGCGGGCCCAACTTCGCATACCTTTGTGAAAGCTTTCCAAATCATATTTTTCATTCGGAGAATGCAATTGATCATCATCTTTACCAAACCCAATTAGCATGGGCGTAACTCCGGTTATTTTTTGGAAGTGCCCAGCAATTGGAATAGATCCTCCACATCCAACAAAGGCGGCTTCATTTGGCCATTCCTCACTCAAGGCTTTACGCGCCGCTTCAAATTCAGGAGCTCGGGTTGACATGACAGACCCTTGCGAAGCACCGTGCGCTATAAATTCTATTTTGCAATCATCGGGCACCATCGACCGAATATATTCGCGAAAACTGGATCTAATTTTGTGCGGGTCCTGATCTCCTACCAATCGAAAACTTACCTTAGCACTGGCTTTACTCGGCAAAACCGTTTTAAAACCCTCTCCTGTGTAACCACCTATAATCCCATTGATTTCACAGGTCGGACGAGACCAGATCATTTCAAGCGGTGTATATCCCTGCTCACCTGCCGGTACACTTAAATCTACATTGCCAAGAAATTTCTGATGGTCAAATTTTAATGCTTCCCATTGATCGCTAATTTCATCGGGCAAATCGGGTACACCCTCATAAAACCCCGGAACTGTAATACGACCATCTGCATCATGCAAATTAGCCAAAACTTTGCTCAATATCCGAATAGGATTTATTGCAGGGCCTCCATACATACCAGAATGTAGATCTTTATCCGGCCCAGTAACGGTCACTTCTTCTCCCAACAGACCGCGTAATCTTGTGACAATTGCAGGAGTTTCACTTTGAAACAACCCTGTGTCGCAAATCAAAACTACGTCGCTTATAAGCTTCTCTTTGTGCTCTTGCATGAATGGCACAAGACTGGGCGACCCGCTTTCCTCCTCACCTTCGAAAAAGAAGGTGATTCTACAAGGAAAATCGTCATGCACTAATTTCCAGGCTCGGCAGGCTTCTATAAAAGTCATTAACTGACCCTTATCGTCTGACGCCCCCCTACCACGAATAACTTCACCCTTTGGGGTCGCCTCTATGGCGGGATCGAAAGGATCCCGATCCCACAATTCAACTGGGTCCACAGGTTGAACATCATAATGTCCGTAAAATAGGATGTGTAACTTTCCATCTGAATTTTTCGGAAAAACATCTCCCAGCACCATAGGATGCCCAGATGTTGCGTATTTTTTCGCATTAGATCCAAATAAGGCAAGTTGGTTAACAAGCCAGTCAGCAGCTTCTTCACAATCCTCTTTATAAAGCGGATCGGTGGAAATAGAGCGAATTCGCAGCAAATTGAAAAGGCGTTCAACAGATTCATCTAAATCTGCGTCAATCTGCGCAAGAACTGGGGCTAGCGACATAAATTTCTCCTGCTATAATGTAATCAGAGAACATCTTAACTACGGTCCCCTGAGTGTCTAGTTGCCATCCATGCAGAAATAAGAAAAAATTGAAAACTTTGGCAACACAGAAAATTTAAATTCCGCTTGGGAAGCCGAAAAAAAAGCAGATAAGTATAAGCCATGCAAGATCGACTAAAGAGCTATGAATTGCACCTTGAGAGCGCAATAAGCCGTTTGCACGACGAAGGGCGTTATCGTACATTCATTGATATTGAGCGAGAGAGAGGAAATTTTCCAAATGCTGTATGGCTGCGTTCAGATGGGACGCAAAAGCCAGTAACAGTATGGTGTGGAAACGATTACCTGGGCATGGGGCAAAACCCTATTGTAATAGATGCGATGCATGAGGCGCTTGATAGCGCTGGTGCTGGCTCTGGGGGAACTCGTAACATTTCTGGCACGACAAGGTTTCATAAGAATTTAGAAATTGAACTGGCTGATTTACATGCAAAAGAAAGTGCTTTGCTGTTTACCAGCGCATATATTGCAAATGATGCAACACTCAGCACTTTGCCGAAATTATTTCCTGGCTTGATTATATATTCTGATGAACTCAACCATGCCTCAATGATAGAAGGCATAAGGAGAAATGGTGGAGCTAAAAGAATTTTTCGACATAACGATATCGATCACCTTCGTGAGTTGATGTCTTTGGATGATGCAAAATCACCAAAACTCATAGCATTTGAGTCCATCTATTCGATGGATGGGGATTTCGCGCCGATTCGTGAAATATGCGATCTAGCCGAAGAATTTGGTGCTTTGACCTACTTAGATGAAGTCCATGCTGTGGGGATGTATGGGGCTCGTGGAGCAGGTTGTGCTGAAAAAGAAGGGTTAATGCACCGCATTGATATTATAAATGGAACCTTAGCAAAAGCTTATGGCACAATGGGTGGCTATATCGCGGCTAGTGCCAGATTGTGTGATGCAATCCGCTCCTATGCACCTGGTTTTATTTTCACGACCTCTTTGCCGCCCTCTATTGCTGCGGGTGCAATTGCCTCAGTTTCATATCTAAAAACCAATCCTGAATTGCGTGAGTTGCATCAAACACGCGCAAAAATTTTAAAGTTTAGGCTTAAGGGACTTGGTCTTCCTATTATTGATCATCAAAGCCATATAGTTCCAGTGATTGTTGGCAATCCTGTTCATACCCAAAAGCTTTCTGATATGTTACTCAGTGACTTTGGAATTTATGTCCAGCCAATAAATTATCCCACAGTACCACGCGGTACCGAAAGGTTAAGATTCACACCATCCCCGGTACATGGGCCAAAAGAAATTGATCACCTGGTTCAGGCAATGGATAGTCTTTGGTCGCATTGTGCGCTGAATCGTGCCGCATTAAGCGCCTAAATTGTGTCTTCATGTGCAATCCCGTTAATCCTATGGTAATTGGCTAATTGTGTAGCAAAGCCAAACCGATTCGGCTTAGGCTTTGCGGGAATTGGGGGCACTGAGGCGAAAGAGTAATATGAAAAGGCGAAACCCGACTTTTTCAAGTCAGGAAAATAATACGGAATTAAAAGGTTTTGATGATTACCAGCTTACGCTGGGTGATCTAATGCGAGGTGAACGTGCAACTCTGGGCAAGTCGCTTTTGGATGTTCAACGTGAATTGAGAATTAAAGCCTCTTATGTATCTGCAATAGAAAATTGCGATCCGGAAGCCTTTGATACACCTAGCTTTATTGCTGGCTATGTGAAATCTTATGCCAAGTACTTGGGAATGTCTCCAGACGAAGTTTTTGATAAGTTTTGTTCTGAAAGCGGCTTCACAGCATCAGTAGGTCTTTCAGCCAAATCACGCTCAAAAAAAACGTATCACATGACCAATTCTAAGTTCGCTTCGGAGATGGATACATTGTCTCCGGCAGCAACACAATTCATGCCACCCGAAAAGTCTGCCTTAGATTATTTAGATGTCAGAGCAATTGGCTCAACACTGGTTATGATAACATTAATCAGTTCCATTGGATTTGGAGCATGGTCCGTCATCAAAGAAGTACAAAGGGTTCAGGTCTCACCTGCAGAGAATACTCCCATAGTTTTGTCCGACTTAGATCCACTTGGCGGCGGACTTGCACCTGAAGCGGATGCAACAAATCCAATATATGCAGAAAGTGATGTCTTGGAAAACTTGGACCGTCTTTACCGCCCACAAGCCCTTGAAGTTCCAATACTAGTGGCGCGTGATGCTCCTATTTCCTCGCTTGATCCTAGCCAAATTGGAAATTTCAAGCC
>ERZ1048872.1162-NODE-1162-length-23246-cov-6.190462_pt1 | contig 23246 bp, 24 predicted proteins | sample MGYA00383100_ERZ1048872 | MGnify/ENA primary metagenome ERZ1048872 (study PRJEB29581, sample SAMEA5548370) | metagenome | biome: marine; feature: coastal; material: water | depth 50 m | study: Short-term variability in the microbial, nano- and picoplankton...
ACTAGATCCAATTAAACTTATGGTTCCGAACACTCCCCATTTAATAAGTTCATTTGTATCCTCGGTTTCAAAAAATTGAACAGCACAATAAATAAAAATTCCGAAGAAAACAACTTGTACAATACTCATCATGTACACAATCCAGCTGTTTTTTCCTGAGAAAATTCCTGATATCATTTGTAACAGATTTTGTTCTTCTAGATCGTCGTAGAATTTTGCTTCCTCTTCAGTTAAGGTATCCTTAATTAATTTGTCTATGTCTTCCATATTAGTTTTCATAATCTGTATGTTTTAAAACTGTTTTTAATTTTTCTCTGGCATGAAACAGTCTTGATTTCGCTGTTCCTACTGAGATTTCTTGTAATTCACTAATTTGATTTAAACTATAAGATTCTATATAATAGAGTCTTACCACTGTCTTTTGATTAATTGGCAAATCATTAATAGCTTTTAAAAGCTTTTGTTTTAGCGCTTTATTTTCAGAATATTTTGTGTCCGGACTTTCAAGTTCTACATTATGTCTGACGGTACGTTTCTGGGTTTTAGATTGCAATCTTAGCCAATCAGTCGCTTTGTTACACACAATTCTGTAAGCCCAATATTTAAACTGCTTTGGCTCTTTAAGCTTGTCAATTTTATTAATGATAGTTGTCCAACTATCTTGAGCGATATCCTTTGCTGCATTTTTGTCTTTTACCAACCAATACGCTTTAGTACAGAACAACTTATGCCATCGTTTTACCAATATAGCCAAGGCTTTTTTATCGCCTGCTCTATAAGCTTCAACTAACTTTTCATCTATGCTTTGGTCGGTTTTCAATTAAGCATTTTTAGTTTGTACTGATTTTATTTTATATACATCACGTAATAGTTTCACCTGCTTTATGCTCTATTATCGTATAGCGAATTCGTCCATATCCCTATTTATTTCCAACATTCAAACCATCTTTAAATCTTATGGCTAGCCAATTTTCATATGGCCAAACTAAATCATCTGATGTTGTTAATGTTTTAAACAATTGTGACATCTTTTCTTTTGGTTGCTCTATAGTTCGTTTATAAATATTTATCACTTTCATCTGCTTATACTTTTTAAATTATTATCAGATGAACATCAAATAGTACGTAATGATTAAGCTATAACTAATTAACGTTTCATACTCATAAGACGTAAAACATTCTAAAAGATTCATTTTTTTCAATAGTACTAAGAAAGATAATCCATTTAATAATAAAACTGACATTTAGTTAACATATATGTGTCCTTCAAAAAAATTTAGTATCTAACATTTAGAACAAAGAATTATAATAATTTCGAATACCTTTTTGCCCCAAACTGAAGAGACTGTTTAACACCTACCTGAACAGTTTTTTATTTTAAATAACTCTAATTATTTACTTGGATTTTTCTATTAGAGTTTTAACAAAATTGCAGCTATCTTTGCACTCTAATTTTTAGAAAATGCCACGTAGAGAACGCAACAAGTTTGTTAAAAGAGGACAAGTCTTAGAAATCTTAATTGAAGACTATGCCTTTGGAGGAAAAGGTATAGGTCGTATACGAAATGAACATGGTGAATTTGTTGTTTTTGTTCCGAATACGTTACCCGGTCAATTAGTAAAAGCACAAGTTAAAAAGTCGAGTAAAAAGTATGCCGAATGTAAGCTTTTTGAGGTTTTAAAACCATCGAAAGATGAAGTTGATATGCCTTACCAAGACATTCCCGGAGCTCCTTACATGCAATTACCTATTGAAAAGCAGCACGACTATAAAAAACAAAGTACTCTAGAACTTTTTAAACGCATTGGTAAAGTTTCTAATATCGAAGACAAATTCGATGAATTTGTAAGTTCACCTAATACGTTTCATTATAGAAATAAAATGGAATATGGCTTCTCAGCTATAGGCTATGATCGAAACTTAAAAACCGATGTCGACGAGTTTACATTAGGATTTAAAAAGAGAGGAACTTGGTGGTGTGGTGATAATTTAGATGGTGATTCTGGTCTATTTGATGCTGAATTCGAAAATCATCTTAAAGATATAAGAATATATTGTGAAGCAACTAGTTTGGCACCTTGGCATGCACCAAGAAAAGAAGGGTTTTTTAGATATTTCGTTGTTAGAAAGTCTTATAAAACAAACAAACTATTATTTAATTTGGTAACGACTTCGTACGATTTACCACAATTCGATTTAAATAAATTCGCAAACTATTTAGTTGAATTATTTGGTGATCGCGTTGCTGGTTTATTACACACTATAAATGACGAAGTTGGCGATAGAACTATAGCCACAACTGGCAGCATTAATTTGGTTTATGGTGACGATAAAATTATTGAAGAGCTACTCGATTTAAACTTTGAAATTAGCATGAAAAGCTTTTTTCAAACCAATCCTAAATGCGCAGAGAAACTATACTCTAAAGTAGTAGATTATGCCTTAGAAAACAAAGAAGCCATTGACAATACGGTTGTGTTAGATTTATTTTGTGGTACTGGTACAATTGGACAGATCATTGCTAGTAAAGCTAATAACACTAAAATTGTTGGTGTGGATATTGTAGCATCAGCCATTGAGGATGCTGAAGAAAATGCCAAGCGAAATAAAATTGAAGGCTTGCAATTTTATGCAGCAGATGTAGGCAAGTTTTTAAACGAACATCCTGAATACACCAATAAAATAAGAACAATTATTTTAGATCCTGCTCGTGCTGGTATTGCTCCCAAAACTCTTAAAAAAATAATAAACCTAAATGCAGAACGTTTGGTTTATGTATCTTGTAATCCGGCAACACAGGCAAGAGATACAGAACAGTTAATGCTTGCTGGCTATGAAATAAAAAAACTAAGTTTAGTGGATCAATTTCCGCATACAGCACATATTGAAACGGTTGTGTTATTTGAAAAGTAATTAATGAAAAAAATAAAAGTCCTATTTCTATGTATTGCTATGACATTGATTAGTTGCGAACGTGACGATATCTGTGCAGAAAGTACAAGCACGTCTCCACGTTTGTTAATTGAATTCTATGATGCCACTAGTACAGATGATTTAAAAAATGTACCAAGACTTACATTATATGGGGAAGGCTTAATAATAGATCCAACTGTAAGTACAGATACTACTATTGTATATAATGCAAATGCAAATTCTGCAGAATTGCCGTTAAAAATTGAACCTGAAGAAGGCGAATTAAGAACTGTTACACGGTATATAATAGAAAAAGATACCAATTTAAGACTCGACGACGACCAAATAACACAATCAAACATCGATATATTAGAGATATCTTATGTCTCAGAACTTCAATATGTATCAAGAGCATGTGGATATAAAAGTATATTTAAAGCGTTATCTGTGAGTTTTGATAATGATGGTGATGTATGGCTAAGTAGTATAGAAGTAATTGATACAGAAATTAAAAATGAAAACACAGTACATGTTAAAATCTATCATTAGTGGTATATTATTTATGCTGTTGTTTTCTACAATAGCATTTTCACAAGAAAAAAAAGAAAGCGTACAGGACACTTTAATTTTTAAGCAAAAATATGGATTGCGACTTGGAGCAGACCTTAGTAAATTAGCACGTACTTTTTTAGAAGATAACTATACAGGTTTTGAAATTATGGGTGATTATCGCCTTACAAAAAACATGTACTTAGCAGGTGAAATCGGAAATGAAGAACGCACAATTGAAAATGAAATTTTGAATAACACCACAAAAGGAAGTTATTTTAAAGGTGGAATTGATCTAAATATGTACAAAAACTGGCTAGACATGGAAAACATGATATATGCAGGTTTCAGAGTTGGTGCAAGTACATTTAGTCAAACAAGAAATAGTTATAGTGTTTATAACACAAATAATCAATATTGGAACGAACAAATTTCAATAGTAGATGGACAAGAATTTAAAGGGTTAACTGCTATTTGGATAGAATTACAGATTGGATTAAAAGCGGAACTTTTTAATAATCTTTTTGCAGGTGTAAATGTGCAATTAAAAGGCTTAATTTCTGATACTGAACCAGGTGATTACGAAAATCTCTATGTACCAGGATTTAATAGAACATACGACAGTAGCATTATTGGTGCTGGTTATGGATTGAGTTTGTCTTACCTCATACCCATATTTAAAAAGGATAAAATTGTAGTGCAAGAGAAAGCAACTCAAGAATAGAATAGTACGCATTCATTACCATTACTACGTTTCAAATCAACATTTCTTTGTATCTTACTTCATTAAAATTTACTCATGGATAAAGACTCAATTGCAGATTTATTAGAAGCTAAACATTCAGAATTAATTTCTTGGCTGGAGCAACAACCAGATGACGCATGGACAGAAGGTCCCGAAGGAAAATGGACTTCAGGTCAACAAGTTTTACATTTACTTCAAAGTATAAAACCGCTCAATAATGCTTTAAGCATGCCTAGGTTTTTGTTGCGTTACAAATTTGGAAAAGCCAATAGACCGGTAAGAGAACACGATGCAATTATTAAGCGTTATCAAGAACGATTAGCAGGCGCAAAGGGAAAAACCTTTGAAGGTTCAAAAAAAATGAAGGTTCCAACAATAGCGGACAAGCACTTTATATTAGATCGGTTGCAAGTAGAACAAAAAAAGCTACAATACACCACCAAAAAGATAAGCGATAAAAACTTAGATACACTCGTGCTTCCACATCCTTTAATGGGAAAAATGCCAGTACGCGAGATTATAATGTGGACAGCATATCATGTAGAGCATCATACAGAGACTTTAAAAACTAATTATTAGTCTTTTTAGCCGACTGAAATCTCAAAATTAAAAAGGCACGAGTTTATCTATATTAATATTTTTTATCTTATGCCACACTAAATCATTTGGAAGTTGAAAATAAAGAAAAAGCCATAGCGAGTTTTGAAAAAGTATTAGCAATCGATGAAAATCCGACTTCTAGAAAAAAATTAAAAGAATTAAAATCAGATTAGCTTTCTAAATAAGACTCAACATTTTTTCGAATTCTATCCTGAATATTGGAAACATCACCCTTTACAAAAGTGTCACCAGTAATATTCTCATAAAGCTCTATGTAGCGTTCGCTGACTGTTTCAATGTATTCGTCACTCATAAAAGGTACTGTTTGCCCTTCTAAGCCTTGAAAATTATTGGCTATTAACCATTGTCTTACAAATTCTTTAGACAATTGTTTTTGAGCCTCTCCTCTATCTTGTCGTTCTTGGTAACCATCATTATAAAAATAACGCGAAGAATCTGGCGTATGGATTTCATCAATCAATACAATTTTGCCACCCTTAGTTTTTCCGAATTCGTATTTAGTATCTACTAATATCAAACCACGTTCTGCCGCTATTTCTGTTCCACGCTGAAATAATTTCTTGGTGTAATCTTCTAACACCAAATAGTCTTCTTCTGAAACAATTCCACGTTTCAAAATATTCTCTCGAGAAATGTCTTCGTCATGATCACCTTGTTCGGCTTTAGTAGCTGGTGTTATAATGGGTTGTGGAAACTTATCATTTTCCTTCATCCCTTCTGGCATTGGTACACCACATAGCATACGCTTACCAGCTTTGTATTCTCGTGCAGCATGACCAGACATATAACCACGAATTACCATTTCAACTTTAAACGTTTCACATAAATGACCAACAGCTACATTAGGGTCTGGTGTTGCAACTAACCAATTTGGTACCAAATCTTCAGTTTCCTTCATCATCTTTGTGGCAATCTGGTTTAAGATTTGTCCTTTATAAGGAATGCCTTTTGGCATTACAACATCAAAAGCGCTTAAACGATCTGTAGCAACCATTACCAATTGCTCATCATTGATGTTATATACTTCTCTTACTTTTCCTTTGTAAACACTTTTTTGGTTTGGGAAATTGAAATTGGTGTCTATTATTGTGTTACTCATTTTATAATGTAATGGCATTACGAGTCGCTTTTGCGATGTGGTAATCTGTATAGTTTTAATACTAATTTTAAAAGCTTGTCAAGCTGCACTAGCAATGACAGACCATTTTAATCTCTATTTTCAATATTTTTATAAGCTGCAATAACTTTCTTCACTAGTTTATGTCTTATTACATCCTTATCATCGAGGTAAATCATGCCAATACCTTGCACATTTTTTAAAACTAATAATGCTTCTTTTAAGCCAGAAATTGTACGTCGAGGTAAATCTACCTGACCAGGATCTCCGGTTAATAGAAACTTGGCGTTTTTACCCATTCGTGTTAAAAACATTTTCATTTGCGCATGTGTAGTGTTTTGTCCTTCATCTAAAATCACAAATGCATTATCTAGTGTGCGTCCACGCATAAAAGCCAATGGAGCAATTTGTATTACTCCTTTTTCTATATAATTCTCTAATTTCTCGGCAGGAATCATATCACGTAAGGCATCATACAACGGTTGCATATAAGGGTCTAATTTTTCCTTTAAATCCCCTGGTAAAAATCCTAAGTTTTCACCTGCTTCTACGGCAGGACGTGTTAATATAATTCGTTTTATTTCTTTTCTTTTTAAGGCTTGTACTGCCAATGCAACACCTGTATATGTCTTACCAGTACCTGCTGGACCAATAGCAAAAACCATATCATTTTTGCGCATGCTTTCAACAAGTTTGCGCTGATTAGCAGTTTGTGCCTTTATTAACTTTCCGCCAACACCATGAACAATTACTTCGCCACTTTTTTCAGATGTGTTATAATCCTCACTGCTATTACTTGTTAAAACACGTTCTATCACATTTTCATCTAACTTGTTATATTTTCCAAAATGTCGCATTAACATAGTCATTCTGTGATCAAACTCTTCGAGTAAATCTTCATCACCAAAGGCTTTTATTTTATTCCCTCTTGCAACGATTTTAAGTTTGGGATAGTACTTTTTTAGAAGTTCAATATTCGCATTTTGTGGACCGAAAAATTCTTTTGGTGTAATTTCTTCAAGTTCTAGGATAAGTTCATTCAAAAGCGTGCTTTTTTTAGTGTGTTAATCTGTTTTCTTTTATTAGTTTTGTGAATCACATATATACACACAAATCTAATAATTTTACAACCATAATTATTAAAAAAATATCAACAATCAATCCATGGCAATAATCACTTTAACGACTGATTTTGGAGAAAAAGATCACTTTGCTGGTGCTATAAAAGGTGCTATTTATAGTGAACTTTCGGATATTAGAATTGTAGATGTTTCGCATAGCATATCGCCTTTTAATATATCTGAAGCCGCTTATATTATTTTAAATGCATACAGTAGTTTCCCAAAAGGAACTATTCATATTATAGGAATAGATTCTGAGTTAAACCCTGAAAATAAGCATATTGCAGTTAATTTAGACGACCATTACTTTATATGTGCTAACAATGGAATAATGAGTATGATTTGTTCTGAAATTGCTCCAGAAAAAATTGTAGAAATCAATATTCATGATAAAATAGAATCGAGTTTCCCTGTATTAGATATTTTTGTGAGGGTTGCTTGCCATATTGCAAGAGGGGGAACATTAGAGGTCATTGGAAAAGTTATTAACACAATTAAACCCATTAAAAATTTAATGCCGTTTGTTAATGACGATAAGAATCAAATTATTGGGAGTGTAATTTATATTGATAATTACGGAAATGTTGTAACCAATATAAAGCAAAAGTTTTTTGAAAGTATTCAGAAAACTAGAGCATATGAAATTTCTGCAAGAAGTCATAAATTTAAAACCATTCACCAAAAATATAGCGATATTATAGACTTTAATATTGAAGAATATAAACGCCATGATGAAGGAAAAGGATTAGTTGTTTTTAATTCTTCGGGCAATTTAGAAATAGCTGTTTATAAAAGTAATCCTGGTACTGTTGGAAGTGCATCTTCTTTAATGGGTTTAAATACAATGGATACAGTCACTGTAAATTTCTTAAAACCTTAAACTTTGTTAGTAAGAATTGTAAAAATGAGTTTCGAACCCTCTAAGATTGTAAAATTCTTAGCTAATTTTGAAACTAATAAATCGAAAATTCGCAATTTCGAAGGATGTAACTTTCTAGAATTATATCGCGATAAGAACAATACCAATATCTTTTTTACCTACAGTTATTGGAATTCTGAAGAGGATTTAAATAATTACAGACATTCTGATTTATTTAAAAGTGTTTGGGCAAATACTAAACCTTTGTTTAATAATAAGCCTGAAGCCTGGAGTGTGGATAAAATCGCTTCACTTAAATGAAGCGTGAAATAATAACTGAATACTAACTTATGCTAGCAATACTAAAAAAAGAAATAAACACATTTTTTGCATCACCAATAGGCTATTTGGTTATTGGTGTTTTTCTATTATTAAATGGATTATTTCTTTGGGTATTTAAAGGTGAGTTTAATATTCTGGATAATGGTTTAGCCAGTTTATCATCTTTCTTTTTGTTAGCACCATGGATATTAATTTTTCTGGTACCTGCAGTAACCATGCGCAGTTTTAGTGATGAGAAAAAACAAGGCACCTTGGAGTTACTGGTTACCAAACCTCTATCTCATTTTCAGATTGTCTTAGGGAAGTATTTCGGTGCCTTTATACTTATCTTAATGGCATTGATACCAACATTGCTTTATGTATATACCGTATCTCATCTAGGCAATCCAGAAGGTAATTTAGATCTGGGCAGTACAATAGGCTCTTATTTTGGGCTACTATTTTTAATTGCCGCTTATGCTGCCATTGGAGTGTTTTCTTCTACCCTTTCGGATAATCAGATTGTGGCATTTATTATTGCTGTATTTATCTGCTTCTTTTTTTACTTTGGCTTTGATGGCTTATCAAATTATTATTTTTTAGATAGACTTATTCAAATTGAAAATTTAGGTATGTCATCGCATTACAATAGTATGAGTCGAGGTGTTATAGATACTCGAGATTTAGTGTATTTTGTAAGTATTACGTTGGCTTTTTTAATATTTACAAAACTTAGAATTCAAAAACAATAGCGATGATTATAACACCAATCCTAGTTATATTTTTAGTAGTTGTTTTTCTACTTCTATTTTTATTTTTTAACACAGTGGATCGACGAAAATGGCTGTCTGCTTTAATTAGCCTGGTGTTGACACCTTTTGTGTATTTCTATATGTTTTATCCTTTTCTAAATATAATTAGTCGTTACCATCATCAAAAATATTTTGATAGTACAGCTTGGTTAGAAAAACCAGTACTACGTTACGAAATGGTTGATCATATCATAGAATCCGATACACTCATTGGTATATCCAGAGAAAAAATTACACAAGCGTTAGGCATGTATGAATGGTTGTCTTGGGACGATGCAAATAAAACAAACGACTCTGATAAATGGAATTATGGATTAGGTATAGAGCCTGGTGCTTTTAATGGCAATAAAGCGTGTCTAGAAATTTCGTTTAAAGATGATAAAGTCATTGCATTAAGACCGTATCAAGAAGAAATAAAATTCGAGGATGAAGAATAAAAAAACCATAATTTATATAATTTTAGTTTTTGTTGGATTAATTACAGTAAACCTTATTGCTAATAAGGCGTACCAACGTTTCGATTTAACAAAAGATAATCGCTATACACTTTCCGACACCTCAAAATCTTTAATTACAGATTTAGATTCTCCATTAATTATTGATGTGTTTTTAGAAGGTGATTTTCCTTCAGAGTTTAGATTACTTCAAACCGAAGTGAAACAAATCATTGAAGAATTTCAGTTAGAAACCGATCAGTTATTTATTAATTATATCAATCCTATTGAAGATGAATCAACAAGAGAACGTAATATTGATGAATTAACAAAATCTGGCTTAGAACCCTACATCAACACGGATAACAGCACGGGCAAAGTCACAAAAGAGATTATATTTCCCTGGGCATTTGCTAGTTATAAGGATGAAATGGTGAAAATTCCATTATTAAAGCGTAGCATTACTCAAGGATTACGGGAACAAATCAATAATTCTGTACAGTCTTTAGAATATGCTTTTGCAGATGGTTTTAGTAAACTCGTCAATTCTAAATCCAAAAAAATAGCAATTTTAAAGGGTAACGGTGAGTTAGACGATATTTATATTGCGGATTTTCTAAAAACGATGCAGCCTTATTATAATTTAGGGCAATTTACTTTAGATAGTGTTGCTTCTAATCCTCAAGGCACATTAGATAATATAAAACAATACGATTTAATAGTTGCTGCTAAACCAAGTCAACCATTCACAGAAAACGAGAAACTGGTATTAGACCAGTATACCATGTCTGGTGGTAAAAGTCTATGGTTAACAGAATCTGTAGTAATGGATACAGATAGCTTATATAATGATGCTGGTACAGGAGTGTCTATTATGAGAGACTTACAACTCAATGACTTTTTCTTTAAATACGGATTTAGAGTAAACCCTTCTTTAGTAAAAGACATGTACTCAGCGCCAATAATGTTGGCTATTGGTGAAGGCAGCCAAGCGCAAATGCAGCCTATTCAGTGGCAATATTCTCCTTTGGCAACTTCTAACCCTAATAGTTCTATAACAAAGAATCTAAATTTGGTTAAGTTTGATTTTGCAAGCCCAATTGACACATTAAAAAATGGGGTTAAAAAAACTGTTCTTTTGGAAAGCTCTCCAAAATCAAAATTAGAAGGAGCACCAAAAACTATTTCATTAGCAGATGTTACGAAAGCACCAGATGAAGCAACTTACAATTTAGGCCCTCAAAAATTAGCTGTTTTATTAGAAGGTGAATTTGAATCTGTATATGACAAACGCGTTTTACCTTTTAAAGTCAATAATTTTAAAGCAAAAAGTAATGCTACAAAAATGGTTATTATCTCTGATGGAGATGTAATAAGGAATGAAGTTATTAGAAATAGACCTCAAGAATTAGGCTTTGACCAACTTACAGGAAAAGCATTTGGGAATAAAGAATTCTTACTAAACACGGTTAACTATCTTTTAGATGATACAGGACTTATAAACATTAGAGCCAAGGAAATTAATATAGCATTTTTAGATTCAGAAAAAATCAAGGATAATAAAGGTAAATGGCAGCTTATCAATATTGCACTTCCCTTAGCTATACTTGCTTTATTCGGATTTGCATTTAACTACTTCCGAAAGAAAAAATACACCTAGATATTGTTAATAAGTTTGTTTTAGAAAACCCATCTATTGAGATATATTTGTAAGACCTATAAAAAATAAAAACATATATAATCAATATGAAATTTATTGTTTCAAGTACCTATTTATTAAAACAACTGCAAGTATTAGGAGGAGTTATAAATAATAACAACACCCTTCCTATATTAGATAATTTCTTATTTGAGCTAAGCCAGTCTAAATTAACGATTTCGGCAAGTGACTTAGAAACAACGATGTCTTCAACAATTGATGTTGAAAGTGATTCTGAAGGTAACATTGCATTACCCGCAAGATTACTGTTAGATACATTAAAAACGTTTCCTGAACAACCATTAACTTTTGTGGTTGAAGAAAACAATACCGTTGAAATAAGCTCTAATCATGGTAAGTATGCATTAGCATATGCAGATGGTGCAGAATTCCCTAATGCTGTTTCTATAGAAGATGCCAGTAAAACAAATATTAAGGGAGATATATTAGCTACAGCAATTAGCAAAACAATTTTTGCTGCAGGTAATGATGATTTAAGACCTGTTATGAGTGGTGTATTCTTTCAGTTTTCTCAAGAGCACTTAACATTTGTAGCAACAGATGCTCACAAATTAGTGAAGTACACCAGAGATGATGTAAGTGCTACTGAAACAGCAGAGTTCATTATGCCAAAGAAACCTTTAAATCTTTTAAAGGGAATTTTAATAGGAAGTGATGATGATGTGGTTGTAGAATACAATGAATCTAATGCTAAGTTTACATTCGAAAACTCTGTGTTGATATGTCGCTTAATCGATGGTAAATATCCAAATTACGAAGCTGTAATACCAAAAGAAAATCCAAATAAATTAGTAATTGATAGAACTCAGTTTTTGAATTCTGTTCGTCGTGTTAGTATTTTTTCTAATAAGACAACTCATCAAATTCGTTTAAAAATTGCTGGTGCAGAATTAAATATTTCTGCAGAAGATATTGATTATAGTAATAAGGCCGAAGAGCGTTTGTCTTGTGATTATCAGGGTGACGACATGCAAATTGGTTTTAACTCTCGTTTCTTAACGGAAATGATTAACAATTTAAACTCAGATAACGTTCAGTTAGAAATGAGTTTACCAAACAGAGCAGGTATTCTAACACCTATTGATGGTTTAGATGAAGGTGAGCACGTGACTATGCTTGTTATGCCTGTGATGCTCAACAATTGAGATTCTTGCATTTTCTCAACAAAAAAGGCTCACCATTTGGTGAGCCTTTTCATTTCCATTTCTTTAATAACTAACTAACAAAATTAATAGACAATGGATAGCTAGGTAATTCTCCGTTACTAGCTTTTATAGCGTTTATAATTGGTAAAACAAATGCCAAAATACCAATTAGTATAAGTGTTACAATTCCCAATCCAAAAAATAAGATTAAAGGAATACTTAATATAGAATAAACAATAATGCTCAATTGAAAGTTAATAATCGCCTTTCCATGAACATCCATTTCTTCTACATTATCTTTCTGAGTGACCCAAATAATTAATGGAGCAATTAAACCGCCAAATCCTGTTAGATAAGTCAACAATTGCGTTAGATGTGTAATAACTAACAACTGATTGTCTGTACGTTTAAGTGTGTGATAATTTGATTCCATTTTAATTTCTTTTTACAACTATAGGACGTACTTACTTTAAAAATGTTACAAAACACCTAACATTTAAGAAAGTGCTAAACGCATAGTCGCTTATTCAAGTCTAAAATTAGAGTATACAAACCGAATTAAAAATGACTATCATCACTTATAATTCAAAATACTTATATAAATAGTATCTGTGTTCCTTCTTGGTCTGCACGATTGTAAAAATCACCAATAGTTAAAATACCGTCTAACTCATCAATAAGATCCTCTTCTTTTAAATGGAACATATCTACAGCTAGTTTACACCCCCAAAGCTTACAACCAGAATCAGAAAGGATTTCTAAAAATTCACCAATAGGTGGCATATCTAGTTTTTCCATTTCTTTTTTCATCATTTTTGTTGCAAACGCTTCTACACCAGGTAAACCACCAAGCATAGTTGGTATGTGCATTCCAGGATTTCCAACCGTTGCTACATGTAAATTTTCAAGTTTTTTCTTTTGAATGGCTTCTAGTCCAAAAAAAGTGAAGAATATCTCAGATTCAATACCTTCCATTCTTGCTCCATTTGCCATTACAAATGCTGCATACGCATTCTCTATTGTAGCTTTAGATAGTATAAATAGCATCTTTTTTACTTTTGTACCCATAATTTTTGTTTTATATTTTTACTTAAACTCCCATTTCAATGAGAACGACAATTTTAACCGAAACCTCTAGTCAATAAATAGAGGTATACTATTTTTTTAAATACAACTTTTTGGTTTTGGTATACCAGCAATTAATGTTGATTTTTTTAATGGTCCACCTGGAAAAAGCGCATAAAACTCTTTTATATTTATTACACCACTCTTTTTAATTCCTCTAATAGATAGCGGCTCTTCTTTATGATGTTTATCTTGAAGAAATTCAATAACTTCCCAATGTTTTTCTGTCATTATTACGTCGCATTCACCTGCAATACATTCGCAGATTTCGCGATTCCATTGGCTAAATTCTAATAAATAGCCTTCTTCATTAACATCAATTTCTCTATTTGCGATTATTTTTTTCATGATTTATAATTTTTTTATGGTTGTCAATTATACTTTTGCTTTTATATCAAATATTTTACCTTTAAAACTCATATTTCTTCCAACAAATGGAATTGGTATCCCTTTTAACAACATATGCCAATAAATCCATCGAAATGCTAATTTCCCCCAGTGATTGAATACACTTTCTTTTAATAATCTAAGAGGACCTATTTTAGCAAATGGGAACGTACCATGTACTGGTTCTTGGTCATAATTAAAATCTATTAATAATGCCTTATTATCGCCTGTTTCTATAAAACAATTGGCATGGCCATCAAACTCTTCTTTTAAACTATAGCCTTGAGCATGTAATATAATATTATCTGTAAGTGTTTCTGCTTGAAAGTGTGCCACAGATCCTGCTTTAGAAGCTGGAACATTTGTAGCATCACCAATAACAAAAATATTATCATGTGCTTTAGATTGTAGGGTATGCTTATGCGTTGGAATGAAATTTAAATCATCCCCTAATCCAGAACGTTCAATAACTTCGTCACCCATATTTGTGGGGACAGTGACTAATAAATCAAATGGAATTTCTTTATCAACATAATCTACAATTGCTTTCTTTTCATTATCAACTTCCATTATAGCAAAATCAGTCTCTATCTTAATTTGTTTTTCTTCTAAAAGATAATTTAAAGCTTTAGTACATGTTGGCTTAGTAAATGCACCATCTAAGGGTGTTACATAGGTAATTTCAACCTTATTACGCATACCCTTTTTCTTAAAATAAGAGTCTGCTAAAAAGGCAAATTCTAGTGGAGCAACAGGACATTTAATTGGCATTTCCGTAATATGCACAACTAATTTTCCTCCTGGCCAATCTCTTAATTTATTGCGCAGAGCTAAAGCACCTTCATAAGTATAAAAATCAAAAATATCTTTTTTCCACAATGAACCTAACAATCCATCGGTTTCGTCTGGAGCAATTTTAGATCCTGTTGCAACTATTAGAATATCGTAATTTAAGGACTCATCTTCTAATTCAACGTTATTAGTTTCTGGAAATATTTGATTTATTTTTTTCTGAATATACTTAACACCTTTAGGAATAAAACGCTTTCCTTCTTTTTTAACTTGATCCTCAGTATAAGTATCGAAGGGTAAAAACAAAAATCCTGGTTGATAATAATGAGTTTTGTATTGATCAACTATAGTAATCTCCCATTCCTTTTTTGGTAATTTATTCACCAAATGGTTAGCCATCATCGTTCCTGCTGTACCTGCACCTAATATTACTAAATTTTTCATCTTGGTTATATTAATTATTGCGTTTAGAGCTTACCTCTTTAGCACAATGTAAAATTACTTGGATTACCCACTAACTAACATGACTTTTGTCATAAGCGTTTGTAACAAATGTTACATAATCTCAACCCCTTTATAATCAGCACTTGTAAAGGATTTGTACAGCGATTTACACATTTACTTTTTCATCTATGACAATTATCATATTTACCTATCATTTATGCATGTAATTTTACTCATAGCTAAGCAACAACCAACATTCAACACGTAATAATTCAATATTTATAAGCCAGAATGATTACAGAATGTTCTAAATACAATTTATTATGAAAACAACTTTTCTCAAATTATTTGTTCTGCTATTCTCTGCTTCCTTGTTCTCACAAGCAGGCCATATTATGCAGGGCGTTGGTTCTATAAATATGTCAATGGGTGGAGCAGCAACTGCGCAACCATTGGATATTTCTGGTGCTATACACTGGAATCCGGCTGCATTATCAGCCTTTGACGATAAAATAATGCGATTTGATATCGGTTTATTCTTTTCATCACCAGAATTAAGTTCGTCTTTACCAGCTGAAATGTTAGGGCCTGGAGCACCAGCAGTGAGCGGAACAACAGAAGACGACAGAGGTGTTTCGCCTATGCCTGCTTTAGCAATGGTTTGGGGTAAAAAAGATAGTAAGCATACCTTTGGAGTCTCTGCTTTTGGTATTAGTGGATTTGGTGTTACTTTCCCCGAAGAAGCTAATAATCCTTTTAGTCCGAGCTTCAATCCAACCGTAAATTCAAATCCAATAAATTATCCTCAAGCAGCAAATGGTTTTGGACGCATTGAATCTGATTACATGCTATTACAAGTTAGCGGGACATATTCTTATGAAATCAATTCAAATTTATCAGTGGGTATACAACCTAATATAAATTATGCAGCGCTAGAATTAGCACCAAACCCTTTAGCTTCTCCTGATTTTCCACCTGACCTGGGAGGAACAGGAAGAGGCTATCCAATAGCTGATAAAGCAACTGCGCTAGGATATGGAGCTCAATTTGGATTATTTTATGATTCTAAGAATGGTATAAAATTAGGAGCCTCTTATAAAACAGCTCAAAAATTTAGAGAGTTTTATTTTGAGAACACCTATTTAGATGGATCAGATGCACGTGGTGTTCGTTTTCAAATGGATTACCCAGCGATTATGTCTCTCGGATTAGGATATTCTGCTGGTCAGTTTGACTTTGCATTAGATTTTAGACGCGTAATGTACGAGGATACTGAAGGCTTTGAAGCAAGTGGATGGGAATTTGCCCCTAATGGTTTCCCAACTGGCGCAGTAGAGGGATTTGGTTGGAAAAATATGTCTATTGTATCGACAGGTTTACAATACAAAGGGTTAAATAAAGTACCGCTTCGTATTGGGTATACATATAGTTCTAACCCTATAGATGAAAAATTAGCATTTTTCTCTTCGCCTGCAACCGCAATTATCAAACATGCATTTCAATTTGGTTTTAGTTATGAGATCAATGATTCGTGGAGGTTTGATAGTGTTTATCATTATGGAACAAGTGGTGATGCTACAGAAGGACAATTACTTAATCCTATGCAAATTACACCTGATAATCTACTAGGTGAAATTCCTGGAACAACTGTATCTTATGATATGACTACCTCTATGATTATGGTTGGATTAAACTATACATTTAATAAAAAGATTGATAATTAATAACTTTCAGGACGTTCTAATTAATTTTATCAATCTTTAAAATGCGCGGCAATATAAACTGTGAGCTATCACAAACTATATTGCCGCGTTATTTATATTACATTAGTTAATAGAACAACTTCCACCTTCTTTTTTCACTCCTAGTTTAACCAATATGGTTTCTAATAAGCACCATTTTGTGAACGCTGATTGTATTAGATTTACACCAATAAACACAGTAAACCACATCCAATTTTGATTAACATAATAAGTTAATACGACACTCAGTAATACCATTACACCAACAATAACTCTAAAATATGTATTTAGCATTTTATTTAATTTTTAAGTTTATATATAGTTTTCAACAGGAACCACAATCGCTTTTATTGGATTGTTAGTTTCTAAATTTGTATTAAATTCATTTATATGATTAAATAGAGCCTCAATATGTTCTTCATCTGTGAAAGAAAAGTACATATTAGATTCATTCCCACCTTTTTCTCCAGAAAACCAATTAGAAGCCATCAATAAAGAGGATCCGATTTTGTAGCCGTCAATATCACAAGTACTAAAATTTTTAATCTTTGCATTTTCAAATAGCTTTAAAACATCTTTTTGATATTCGTTTACTGCTGTAACTATTACTAATTTCATTTTTTGATTTATTTTCGTCGTGTCGAGTATTATTTATAATTCTTTTTCTCTATCATATAATACACTAATGGTACCACCAGTAATGTAAATACTGTTGACACAATAGTTCCACCCATTAGTGAAATAGCCAAGCCTTGAAAAATAGGATCGAATAAAATGACAAAAGCTCCAATTACTACCGTTCCTGCTGTTAATAAAATTGGGGTTGTACGTACTGCACCTGCTTCTATTGCTGCTTGTTTTAAGGGTACACCTTCTGCAGTTCTTAGGTTAATAAAATCTATCAGTAATACTGAGTTTCGCACCATAATTCCTGCTAAAGCAATCATTCCTATAAAAGAAGTAGCTGTAAAAAATGCACCCATAAACCAATGTCCTAGAATAATACCAATCAATGACAACGGAATAGCAACCATCATTACTATTGGTGCTTTAAAGTTTTGAAACCATCCTACAATTAAGATATAAATCAAGATAATAGCTCCTAAAAATGCAATTCCAAGATCTCTAAATACTTCTAATGTAATCTGCCATTCTCCATCCCATTTTACGGTATAATCATCCTCATAATCCGGTTGACCTAAATACATCTCATTTATCTCATAACCTTTTGGTAATGGAATTTCTTTTAGTTTTTCTTCCATTCCCAGTATAGCATATGCTGGACTTTCCAATTCCCCAGCCATATCTGCAGTAACATATACAACACGCTTCTGATTCTTGCGATATATACTTTTCGCGGCTGTATGTTGTTTTATATCTACTAAATCTGCAATTGGCATCATGTTTCCTAATTTCGATTTCACTTTTAATTGTGAAATATCAGAAATAGTCGACTTTTCTTTTTCATCGAGAGTCAACACTAATCCAATTTGATTTAGCGCATCTTCATCATATAAATTAGTTATTGGTCTATCAGATAATGCCATATTCATAGTGTATGCAATCTGTTGTGGAGCAACACCATATAACATTGCTTTTTCTTTATTAATTTCAAATTGATACTCTATTTGGTCAGCTTCAACCATCCAATCAATATCTACGATATCATCTGTATTTTTTAGAATATCCTGAACATTATTTGCGATTTTAATTTGCTTATCATACTCAGGTCCATAAACTTCTGCTACAATGGTTGACAACACGGGTGGTCCTGGTGGGACTTCTACCAATTTAACATTGGCATTGTATTTTGAAGCAATTTTTTGAATATCTGGACGTAACAATTTCGCGATATCGTGACTTTGAGCACTTCGATCTGCCTTATCTAATAAATTTACTTGAATGTCTGCCATAGTGCTACCACCTCGCAAATCGTAATGTCTTACCAAACCATTAAAGGTTATTGGTGCCGAAGTACCAATATAATTTTGATAGTTTACAACTTCAGGACGTGTCGATAAATACTGCGAAATCTCTTGGGCTACTACTCCAGTACGTTCTAAAGTTGTGCCTTCTGGCATATCAATAACAACCTGAAATTCGTTCTTATTATCAAAAGGCAACATTTTTACCGCAACTGATTTGGTAAAAAACAGCACCATCGTTCCCATAAGTAATAAAAACGTTCCACCCAAAAACAACCAACGCTTTCCTCTACTTTCTAATAAAGGGCTTTCAAGTTTGTTATAAACTTTATATATAAGTGTATCCTCTACTGGTTTTTCTGGCTTTTCTTCTGCTCTATTTTTATCCTTTTCACGTAAAAAAATATATCCTAGATAAGGTGTAATTGTTAGTGCAACAAATAAAGAAAGTATCATTGCAATAGATGCACCTATCGGCATTGGTGCCATGTAAGGCCCCATTAAGCCAGATACAAAAGCCATAGGTAATACTGAGGCGATAACCGTAAATGTTGCTAAAATCGTCGGATTACCTACTTCATTTATTGCATATAAAGCCGCTTGTTTAAATGGTAAGCGTTTCATCTTAAAATGTCGATGCATATTTTCGGCAATGATTATAGAATCATCAACCACGATACCAGTAACAAATACTAAAGCGAATAAAGTAATTCGGTTTAATGTATAGTCCAGCATGTAATAACTTAATAAAGTCAAGGCAAACGTAATAGGTACAGACAAAAACACTACCAAGCCACCTCTCCAACCCATTGCCAGCATCACAACGATAGTTACCGCTATAATAGAACCAATTAGGTGCAACAGTAATTCTGATACTTTGTGTGATGCTGTTTCACCATAATTTCTAGTAATCTCTACATGTACATCATCTGGAATCAATGTAGAACGCAAATGTGCTACCTTATCGATAATAATCTCTGCAATTTTCATTGCATCTGCTCCTTTACGTTTCGCTACAGAAATAGTAACTGCTGGGTATTCTGATTGATATTCAGATGATTTATCACTGCCTTTACCAAATCCCAGACTGACATAATTTTGAGGTAATTCCGGACCATCAATAATTTCCGCCACTTGTTTTAAATAAATTGGCTGATTTTGTTGTACACCAACTACCAAATTTTCAACATCATTAACAGACTCTAAAAATTTACCGGTATTTAGAAGAAATTCATTGTCATTCTTAGTAAATTTCCCCGCATTTAATTGGCTATTATTGGCTTTTATCATTTCTGCAACTGACAAGAAATCTAAACCACTTGCGGCCAATTTATCTTTATCCAAAACCACACGCAGTTGGCGGTCTCTACCACCAATTTTGTGTGTAATTGCCACATCATTCACCTTTTTTATTTCAGACTCTAATTCTTGAGCCATTTGGCTTAGCTGGTAATCGTCATAATTTTCGCTCCACAAGGTTAATCCTAGCATTGGCACATCGTCAATAGCGCGTGTTTTAACTAAAGGAAACGTCACACCTTGTGGCATTTGATCCATATGCTTATTGATTTCGTTGTACATTTTTACAAACGACCGTTCTATATCTTCACCGACATAAAACTGTACAATAACCATCCCTTGTTCCTTCATCGCTGTAGAATATACATATTCGACACCCTTTACATTCGAAATTAATTGTTCTAATGGTTTAATTACACGTGACTCAACTTCCGTTGGGCTTGCACCAGGATATCCTACGAAAATATCTGCCATTGGCACATCAATTTGTGGTTCCTCTTCACGTGGAATTAAAAATGAACTGTACACTCCAATAACCATAAAAACAATCATTAAAAGTATAGTAAGCTTAGAGCCTATAAAGACTTTAGCAATTTTTCCGGCTAAACCTTCTTTCATAATTTAATAATTATTGGATTGATATTTTAGCTCCATTAAATAATTTTCCTTCAGCTGAAACTATGTACGCTTCTTCTGAATTCAAACCAGATAAAACTTCTATTTGATCACCAAAAGTTCTGCCCAATCGCAACCAACGCAACATAGCAGTATTACTTTGGCTTGGCGTATCAACTCCTGCTAATCGTCCATTTCTAACTATAACGTCTTTATCAATCAAGACCATTGCTAATTTTGCTTTTCGTTTTATCTGAAATTGAACTGTAGTAAACATTCCAGATAAAATTTTAGCTTCTGTGTTGTCTAAGTCAATTTTAACTAAGTATTGTCCACCAGTATGTTTCGCAGAGGTACTAACTTCAGTTACATTTCCTTTTATTGTTTTGTCAATTGCTTTTACCAAAACATCGACCGTTACACCATTTTTTATCTCAGCAATTTCAGTTTCAGGTACCATTGCAATTACTTCAAAATTTCCTGGTGATTCTATACTTATTAACGGCTGTCCTGGATTAGCCATATTACCAGCTTCGATATATTTACTTGTAATTGTTCCACTAAAAGGTGCAGTAATATTACTATAAGTAAACTGTGCATTAATCTCGTTTTTCATTTGGTTGGCTGACTCTAGTCGTGCTTTTGCCATTTCATAATTGGCCGTCATATCATCCAATTCCTTTTGAGATGCACTATTATCTGCAAACAAGTTCTTAAACCTATTATAATCCTTTTGAGCATTATTAAATACTGCTGTAGCTTCTGTAATACCCGCATTTACCTGAGCTCTCTTAGCGTATAAATCACTATTATTAATGGACACTAATAATTGTCCTTTACCAACTTTATCACCAACTTTAACATGTACTTTGTCTACAAAACCCATCATTCTAGTACTTAAATCTGCACTATTAGTAGCATGTATTTTTCCACTTACACTTAAGAAAGGACTCGTTATATCTGCTGTTACTTGTCTCACTTTTACTAAAATTGCAGGAGAATGATCTACTGCAGCTTGTTTATCTTCTCTACCACAACTCAATACAACTAGAGAGAAAGAAAGTGCTATTACTAAATATGGTTTTTTCATTTTTTATTTATTCTTTAGTTAAAAATTGTAAATAGGCCTGCGTATAATTATATTCAAATATGGTTTGAAAATATTCTAATTGCTTTTGTGCATATTGTGTTTCTGCAATTAACAAATCAGATGTTTTTTCTAAACCTTCTTTAAATCTATTCGTTCTAATTCTTAAAGATTCCTCAGATTGTTGTAGTGCTAAAGAGGTTAGCTGAAGCTTGTTTTCTGCAGCTATTAATAATCGCTTCGCTTTGTTTAATTCTAAATTACTTTGTGATACATATTGTTGATATTCTAGTTTCGATTTTTCGAATTCAGCCTTGCTTTTTTGAGCTTTTCCAAAACGCTTAGACCCTTGAAAAACATCCCAGCTAAGTTGTGCACCAAATAAATAACCATTAGCATTAGACTGAAAAATTTGATCGTCGTACATCTCATAGCTACCAAATGCATTTAATCTAGGCAGAAAAGCCATTTTATCAGCTTTGTTCATCGCTTCATAGGCATTTGAAGCTAATTGCATGGCCTTAATATCTGACCGGTTTTCGGAAACTATTTTATTTTCTGGTGTAGACGTTGCAATGCTTAATTCCTCTTCAGGTGTATATAAAACATAGGTCTCATCGTTCATTAAAAATGACAAATAATTTGAAGCATTATGTATATTGCTTTTAGCCATTTGTAATTGATTTTGCACTTCAGTAACTCGCACTTCAATATTTAATACATCTGCACGCTGCAGATAGCCTTGTTTAAAACTATCATCTGCTAATTTCTTATTAGCATTTGCTGCTTCTAAAGCTTTTTCTAGTACAACAACGGTTTTATATGCGAGTTGTAATTGCATGTATGCCTTAGCGACTTCGAAGACTAAATAATCTTGTGTTCGTTCGGTTTTTAATGACATTGCCTCCATTTTAGACTTAGCTGCTTTGCGCTGAAACATACCATCTATATTGATTAGTGGTTGCTGAATTTCGAGCTTAGTGGTAAAATTTTGGATCTGTGAAGGGTCATTTAATAATACAGGACTAAAATCTGATTGTGTTAATATTTCTTGATTAAGTTTAGATCCAAATGCCATTAATGGATTGGTAGTAGCAATTGCTGTGTGACTCGCAGTAATGTTTGGTAAAAACACTGCATTAGTCTGCCTATAATCTGCTTTAGCTAAATTAAATTCTTCTTCAGCTATTTTTAAGCTATGATTATAATTGGTAACTCTACTTAAAACTTCAGACTTTGAAATAGGTATACGTTCTTGTGACTGAAGTATTGTTGTAAAGCCTAATAAAAAACCAAATACTATGATATATTTATTTTTTTTCATTCTATGTTTATTTCTGGTGTAAATCTAGGTGTATTCTAATTTCGAGTCTGTAACTAATGTTACTTGCCTACTATACGTTTTTTAAAAAATTCAATTTGTTAATAAATAATTTAAACGATTATCAAAAGTATTTGAGATGCATAAGTGC
>ERZ1048872.1171-NODE-1171-length-23095-cov-42.389453_pt1 | contig 23095 bp, 20 predicted proteins | sample MGYA00383100_ERZ1048872 | MGnify/ENA primary metagenome ERZ1048872 (study PRJEB29581, sample SAMEA5548370) | metagenome | biome: marine; feature: coastal; material: water | depth 50 m | study: Short-term variability in the microbial, nano- and picoplankton...
ACGTTAAACCGATTATGTGTGTTTAAAAATGACTGACGATAAAAAGACAATCGAAGCACTTCCCGAAATTGCGCCGGGTGAAGAAGATATTGCCTCTTTCCGCAGAAGTAGCCGCATAGAAGCACCTAAACAAAGTAAGTTTAACGGTTTGCTGGTTTTTACAATTGTTGTCATGGCCATCTTGATGGGTTTTGGTGGTTACACGCTTTTTGAGGTTCAGAAGAAACTTGATCTGTCTAACCAGCTATTGGACAACGTTCAGAGGAACAGTCGAGATATTGAATCCGAATTGAGCGCAACGGGCAATGATATAGAAAAAACCTTTCAGCTAATGAAAGCGCAACAGAGCACAAACATTTCAGAAATCGACAAATTGTGGGGAGTGGCTTATCGGCAAAATCGACCCAAAATTCTGGCGTTGGAGAAAACACTTCAAAACGCTAATAGCACAAATAAAGAACTTAAAAGGCAACTCGCGCGTCAGAGCACATCAATAGCAACAGCAACTGCCAAATCAGCGGCAGAGATTGATAAGCTCGTGGCCGATATTGCTAGGGTGCGTCAAACACTGACCGATGACAGTGAAGATATGACGACGCAGTTTTCGCTGGTGCGAGGGCAGGTTCAGGATCAGGCTGATCTGGTTGAAGCGAATAAACGCAATCTGGCGAGTATACAGAATCGAGTCAAAATCACGGAAGAGGCGATTGAGGTCATTGACAAGTATCGAGCGCAAGTTAACAAACGACTGGTTGACCTGCAGGCGATGATCCAACGTGTGGAGCCTATTCCAACCGCTGTGATTCAAAGCGTGGAGCCCATTCCAACCGCCGTACCCTAGACGATGTCGCTTTCGGGTTATTGAAAAGACCAATCCCTGATGACGCTAATCTCAAAGGTATAGTGTAGGTAATTCAACACAACACCTTCCTCGCTGATTCGTTCAAGTTGAATTCCCTCGGCGATAATGTCTCCCTCGTGAAACATGTTGCCATTGATGTTTACCATTCGGAAACTACTGTCATCTGCGTAGAGGTGGCTTGAGAACTTCAAGTCAGGTATCTGACGCTGAATATTGGTCGGCAATGCGGTTATCTTGTTGACTGGCTGACTCGCTACTGTCTCGTATTTTTCACCCTGCGGTCCTTCTGCTGCAATCAAATTCTCTGCTGTTTTTCGATAAGCATCTGTAGGGGTGATAAGCAGTTCGGCTGTCTCATCAGAGCTTCCTAAATTGGCTTCAGGGATGATTCGCCCTGCCGGTGAAGCCTCAGGTGGTTGAATTTTGATTGTCATTGACGTGTCAATTTGTTGGGCTTCGGGCGTTGAGGTAACAGAGGCGAGGCTAGAAGTTCTGGCGGATGATATGGACACCGGCGTAATTAATTTTGAGTCTTCCGAAGGAGAACGGTCCCAAAGGAACCAGAATCCGACGATGTTAAGTATTAATGCCGCTGGAATCGCCAGAAGCCAAATGCGCCGTTTTTTTTGAGGATGTAGCTCAGGACGCTGGTGAACAGCGTTTATGTTAGGTAAGTCCTGATTCTGTCTTTCGCTTTCTGACTTCTTGAGGGCGTCGAGGATATAGGACATTAGTCTTCACCATCCACAGTTAAAGCCTGTCTGTCGCCGAGAAAGGGAATCCCTATGCCCTCAAGACTATTGAGGTGTATCCAGGTTTTTGGCCCAACAATGCCGGAAGGGTTAAGCTTGACCGACCGCTGGAACGACAAGACTCTTTGTGCAAGCGAATTATCGAATGTAGCGTTTGCTGTCAGTAAGGGAAAGCTGTCAAAAACAGAAAGCTGCGCGCCCAACCAGTCGACAGTCGCCCCTTTGCTCCCCTCGGAGATAGGTGATTGATATCCCGGGGGCATGCGCCAAAGGACGATGAACTCACCTTGCCAGCTTTCGACCATGGATTCGCTGACACGGAAATCTGATTGGTCGGTTGAGAATATTGCCGTCCCTGCGTCCAGTCTAGTGAGTGCTACCCAGTTTTCTTTGTTGTTGGTAGATGTATTCGATGCGAGGTTGATTGCCACGGGCCTGTTGAATGATTTGATGTCGTAAAAACTACCGCGACTCGAAAAGCAGTTTAAACCCAGTGGACTAATCTGATTACAGGCCGGTTGTGAATCATCGATGGGTGGGTTTCCCCAAATGTTGAGAATTTTAGTGACAGCGGAATCGGGGCTGGGGCTTCCTGTTACGCTGCGACTAACAGATCTTAAGTGGTCGGCGTTAGTTTTCGCCTTAAGGGTAATTAACTGGCCAAGGTTTGGTTTAGATGGTGCCGGATTGGTCTGGAAGTCATCGAGTTGACTGCGAGTTTCTAATGACGCCACAGGCTCTACCGTAATCTCATCCGCTACTTCGCTGTTGATAACATCCTGTGTGTTGCCTGTTCTGTCTACGAACCACATGGATGCAATCAACGCCACGAAACCCACAGCGAGGATCGTATTAATAGGCGAGGGTTTTGCTGGAGGTTGTTCTGGCTTGCCGAGTACTTCCTCGGCCGATTTTGTGAGTATCGATAATGATACCTGCGACTTATTCTCGGAGTAGGCTCCAAGCAATGCCCGGTCACAGATCAGATTGATGACTCGAGGTATCCCTTCACTGATCCTGTAAATTCGATTGATGACTGCTTGGGGAAACAGCTCACTTTTACATCCGGCCACTTCAAGTCGGTGGTAAACGTACTCAGCAACCTCTGCACGAGATAATGCCTGTAGATGGAAACGCGCGGTCACCCGTTGAGATAGTTGGCGTAGCTCCTGTTTAGCAAGTAGCTGTTGCAGCTCCGGTTGGCCCAGAAGAATGATTTGGAGTAGTTTACGTTCATTGGTCTCAAGATTGGTCAGTAGTCGTAGTTGCTCTAACACGTCTACAGCAAGATTTTGCGCCTCATCGATAATTAAAACAGTGCGCCTGTTCTGTCTATGGGACTCCAATAGAAAGTCGTTGATCGCATCAACCAATAGTTTTCGGCTTGCATTCTTTTCATAGACAAGGTGGAATTCGTCACAAATTGTTTCGAGTAGCTCATCCACACTGAGCTTTGGATTGATGATGAAAGCAACATCGACATCCTCTGGCAGCTGCTCCAACAGACAACGACAAACCGTTGTTTTGCCTGTGCCTACCTCTCCGGTCAGGAGAATAAAGCCACCCTGGCTTTGTACGCCGTACAACAGATGCGCGAGCGCCTCACGGTGGCGTTCACTCATGTAAAGAAAAATGGGGTTTGGCGCGATCGAAAACGGAGAATCACTCAGGCCAAAATACTGGTTATACATGCGATTTGCTGTTTTTTTAGTAGTTTAAAGCCGTCGGCTCAACATGACGGTATGATTATGGAAGAGGATATCAGGAGGCTGGTATTTCGAACAGGATTAAGTGTGATGAAGGTAAGCCTGAAAAATTTAATAATGACGGCATTAACGTGCTCTCTAATGGGCTGCGCCAGTTTGAATTTCTATACTCAGGCGGTCACGGGCCAGGTCCAGTTGCTCTTGGATCGCCAATCCATCGATATTGTGCTGGCGGAACCCACCGTGAGCCAGGAAGTCAAAAACAAACTCTTGCTTTCGCGCGATGTACTCAAATTCGCTGAGGAAGAGCTCGGTTTGCCCGTTGAAGATAGCTATTCAAGCTACGTCGACACCGGGAAAAGATTTGTCGTTTGGAATGTCTTTGCGGCTGAAGAATTTTCAGCCGAGCTACAGACGTTTTGTTATCCAATTGCAGGTTGTGTCAGTTATCGAGGTTTTTTTAAAGAAGAAGCTGCGCAAGCATTCGCAGCAAAGCTGCGACAACAGGGATACGAGATCTTTGTGGGTGGCGTTGCGGCGTACTCCACACTTGGCTGGTTTGATGATCCTCTGCTTAACACTTTTATGGCAAGAACCGACGAAAAGCTGGCGGCTTTGTTGTTCCACGAACTGGCCCACAAGGTGATGTATGTTCCCGGAGATACTCGGTTTAATGAAAGTTTTGCTACCGCGGTAGAGCGCATCGCACTTTCTAGGTGGCTTGCCGCTCGAGGCCACCCTGATGCTTTTGATTTGCATCTGGCAGCAGAGGAAAGATCCCAGGCGGTAATAAAACTAATTGCCGTGACAAGGAACCAACTCGCTGAAATCTATCGAGGAGAGGACCCGGATAAGGTGAAGCGCGAACGCAAAGAGATTGCGATTGCCATGCTGCAATCTGACTATAAAAGCCTCAAGGAAAACTGGCATGATCCGGAAACCACCTTTCCTGAATTCGAGTTCTGGATGCAGGGTGAAATTAACAACGCGCGGTTAGGTACAGTGGCAGATTACAATGATCTGGTACCTTTGTTTGAAAAAGTCTATGCAAGACACGGGGAAGATCTGCCTAGTTTCTTACAAACCTGCCGCGACATTGCGAACCTGGCTGCCGACCTACGTATTAGCAGGTTGGAGTCCTTGGCTACCGGTAGTTAGCGTCGCTAGCTGAACGCTATCAGGCAAATCAGCGTGATGACAGTCAGGCCGATAAAGTTCAGCACAAGACCTTCCCGCACCATCTTCATGGTGGTGAACCTGCCGGTGCTAAACACAATAGTATTCGGTGCAGTAGCGACGGGCAGCATAAATGCACAGCTTGCGCTCATAGCAGCTGGCACCATCAGCAGGGCTGGCTCAATTCCGGCAGCGACTGCTCCAGCTGCAAGGATCGGCATCATCAGCGCTGTCGTGGCGGTATTACTGGTCATCTCGGTCAGAAAAGTGATGGTTAAGCAGATCACACCGATGATGAAAATGATGTGCCATGTGGTTATGCCGACAAGCGCGTTACCCAAGGCCGCACTTAAACCCGATACAACAAACGCTTTGGCTATCGCTATGCCACCGCCAAACAGTATCAGCATGCCCCACGGTATTTTTGCTGCAGTCTCCCAATCGAGCAAACGCTCTCCCTTGCCATTTGGAATTAGGAACATGCAGACAACGGCTACCAATGCCACGCTGGCATCATTGGCACCTTTCAAGTCGAGCCACGTGCTCCAGCCACCAAATGGTTGACCTCGAGTCATCCAGGCAATAGCGGTCAGCACAAATACAGTAAAGACACGCTTTTCGTCTGTTTGCCACTGCCCAACAACAGGCATTTCAACTTGACCCTGATGGGTTAAATGTCGTGTTGCCCAGAAAGCTGCGAGTGGGGTCAACATGAGGACAGCGGGAACACCCCAAGACATCCAAGTTAAAAACAGTACCTCCTCGCCGGTTGTCTGTTGATATATCTCGCGAAAGATAAGATTGGGTGGCGTACCGATTGGGGTACCAATACCGCCGATATTTGCCGCATAGGCGATGCCCAGCAGCAAAGGCACCGCTAGCTTGGGATCTTTTGAGCGTTCAATGACTGCCAGCGCAACCGGCAGCAGCATGAGTGCCGTCGCGGTGTTCGAAATCCACATACTCAATGTTGCCGCGGCGGCCATAAAACCCATGACAAGCCGTCGGCTGCTTGAGCCACCGAACAGGTTAACCATGAACAGTGCAACACGGAGATGGGCACCACTGCGCTCCATTGCCGTGGACAAGATGAAGCCGCCCATCAACAGCAATACCAGGGGACTGCCATAGGAAGCACCTACCTCGGCGGGTGATAGCACGCCAAATAGCGGTAACAGTGCAATCGGGACAAGGGAGGTCGCCGGAATAGGTACTGGCTCAAAAATCCACCAAGTTGCGCAGAGCGCGGAAATAGCACCGGTGTAACAGGCCAAATGGTCCCAACCAGAAAGTTGTAACAGCAGGTAAGTTAAGCAGGCCAGCGCTGGACCAAGCAAAGTAAAAAATAGCTTATGGTTAATCAGGGTACACCCGCGTCAGCACAAAACGACATTATAAACACCTCAAATTCAGGACATCCACTAAATCGTTATTTTCGGATATCCATCAAATGTTAATTTCTGGACTTTCGTGAAGGTCGGACTATTGGGCTTTGGATCTGCAACCCGGATGTGTGATGATCCCATTATGGCTGATTCAATCTACTGGTACGATTACGAGACCACCGGCATAGACCCTGCGCGAGACAGAGTGCTGCAATTTGCTGGAGTTAGGACCGATATGGACCTGAATGTCATATCCGAGCCACTGGACCTATTCTGCAAGCCTGGTGACGATGTGCTTCCCTCGCCTGATGCAATACTGGTAACTGGCATCAAAATGTCAGAGGTGCTGGACAAAGGGTTAACGGAAACGAAATTCATCGAGAAGATCCTGGCTGAATTTACCGTGTCCGGGACCTGTGTCGCTGGGTTTAATAGTCTACGTTTTGACGATGAATTTACCCGCAACACACTCTATCGAAATTTTTTGGATCCTTATGCTCGAGAGTGGCAAGGAGGAAATTCCAGATGGGATGTGATTGATCTGTTCCGTATGGCTCAGGCGCTGAGACCCGAGGGGTTCGTCTGGCCACGAAATGAGCAGGATGTACCTACCTTCCGACTGGAAAAGCTTACCGAGGTAAATGGCATCGGACATGAATCTGCACATGATGCGGTCTCAGACGTATTGGCAACAATAGATGTCACAAGAAAACTGAGGCAGGCCCAGCCAAAGCTCTATGATTTTTTGTTCGAGTTGAGGAACAAGAAGAAAGTCACCAGCCAACTTTATCCGCTGGGTAAACAGCCCGTGATTCATATCTCGTCGATGTATCCCGCGGCTAAAAACTGTATCGCAATCATTTTGCCGATCTGTGCCCACCCCACCAACCCGAATGGCGTGATTTGTTTTGATTTGTCTCAGACTCCCGATACGCTGCTGAAGGCTGGACCGAACGAACTGCACCGTTTGATGTTTTCCCGTAAGGAAGATTTGGCAGAAGGGGAGACACGCATCGCCCTGAAGACGTTACACATTAATCGTTGCCCGGCCATTGCCCCAATTGCTACGGTCAAAGGTCAGGAGACTCGTCTGGGGCTCGATATGGAAAAGTGTATGGCCCATCTCCGCCAATTACAGACAGCCAGTGGTGTGGTAGAGAAAATACAGGACGCGATCTCTCAGGGAGGTTTCGAGCAGCACGATGATCCGGATTTGATGCTGTATCAGGGAGAATTCTTTTCTGCATCAGACAAGCAAGTCATGACTGAACTTAGAAACAGCGCCCCGGTTGATCTGATGCGCTTTAGTCAATCATTTCAAGATAACCGATTACCAGAAATGTTAACCCGTTATCGTGCGCGTAATTTTCCCTCAGAACTTGATAAAGTTGAACAGGAAAGCTGGAACGACTACCGAAGGTCTGTTTGGAAAGGTGATACCGCCCGAAGGCGTGTGCTTGACCGAATATCAGCGCTAAAATCCGAAGGGCGAGGCGAAGCTGCGCTTGATGATCTTGAACAATATGTTTTAGCCGTTACCGACTGGCTTTAAGCATTTCCCGCACGTACCCGGTTAAGTCGACGATGCCCTTCGTAAACCGATATTGAGAACAAGCCTCTCCGGCTTGAGGCTTGGATAAACGGCGCTGTGACCGACAAATCATTCGATTGCCGGACAAAATAAATAAGACGCCATCTTGCCGTCATTAGTGCAAGAGTTGCGTATTTGGCCACATTGCTTGGAATAGTTAAGACAGGCGTTGAGGACCAAGGTGATGTCTAGGTCAGAAATACATAACAGGTACGGCCGGATCCTATTTGAATCAGGACACCTGATCTGCCTATACTCGGTTAAATGCGACAGTCATAACCGGTTAGTAAACCGGCTGTACAGGTAGCTATTTTTGTCTTCTTCATGTGTCGAGTTTTTGAACGTAAGCAAATCGTTTCAAGATAAGACAGTCATTAAAAACGTTTCAGTTCAGTTGCCTCTTGATGCGACAACCGCACTTGTGGGCGAAAGCGGTAGTGGTAAATCAACGCTCTTGCGATTGATTAATGGTCTCGTAGTGCCGGACTCTGGTCAGGTTTTACTAGCAGGCAGACCGATTGATTACAAAAGTCTCCCAGATTTGCGACGCACAATGGGGTTTGCCGTTCAAGGTGCCGGACTTTTCCCTCACCTCACGGTTAGAGAAAACATCACGCTGGTTGCCAGTCTTGAGGGTTGGTCAAATCGAAAGATAATCGAACGTTACGGCGAGCTGTTTGATCTGTTGGCATTATCTGAAGAATTTTCCGACCGTTATCCGCACATGCTTTCCGGCGGTCAGCAGCAAAGGGTAAGCCTCTGCAGAGCGATGATGTTAGACCCACCTCTCATGTTGCTGGACGAGCCTTTCTCTGCGTTAGATCCTATTACCAGACGCAATATTCAAGATGAATTTGTCACGCTTCAAAAGATCGAAAAGCGCTCGGTTATTCTTGTGACTCACGATATGGGCGAGGCGAGAAAGCTGGCAGAATTTCTGGTGATTATTCGCGATGGTGAGGTCGTTCAGGAAGGCGCTGTAAGTGAAGTTGAATTGAACCCTGTTGATGAATATGTCAGTCGACTCTTTGATCAGGAAGGTGCCAATTGAATTGGTTTGTTTTCCCGCTACTTATGACCCTGGGTTTGTTTTCTGCCGTCGCTGAAGCAGAAAAACAAACCGTTGTTGTTGCCAGTAAAAATTTTAATGAAAGTTATCTTTTGTCTGAGATGCTGTCCCAAATGCTTGAGGCGGAAGGCTATGAGGTTGAACGAAAATACGGACTGGGTGGCACGCTTGTTTGTTATGAGGCACTGCGAAACGGAGAAGTCGATCTTTACCCCGAATACTCTGGTACCCTCGGCCGGGCTATTCTCAAGGTGAGCGATGCTTCACCTTCGACTGAACGTTTGAATCAGCTCCTTGATGAGTCTCCTCTCGAAGTCCTTGACTCTTTTGGTTTCAATAATACTTATGCCATCGCCCTTAAAGATTCACTTGCGAAGAGGTTGAAGCTTGAGCGCGTATCCCAGCTATCAGAACAGACAGAGCTTCGTGTGGCATTTGGACTAGAGTTTCTAAACAGAGAGGATGGATGGCCTGGTTTATCTGCTCTTTATGGCTTGACTCAAAACCCGACCGGCATTGAACATGGCCTGGCGTACCAGGCCATCGATGATGGCAAGATTGACATTACCGACGCATATTCGACCGATGGTGATCTACGACGATATAAATTGACGACGCTGATAGACGATCGACAATACTTCCCTCAGTACATAGGTATGCCTTTTGTCAGAAAGGAGTTACCGCAAGAAGTTAAGGCAGTTGTCAACCAACTCGCGGGTAAAATAGATGACCAACTCATGCGTGACCTGAATGCTAGCGTCGTGATTGATGGTAAAAGTTTTGCTGAAGTTGCGAGTCAGTTTTTGGTTGAAAGTAAGATAACGACCCGAGATATTGCCCCCAATACGGGTGGTAAAGGTCTGATGGATTTAATCCCTGAGTCATTGCTCGAAAATACACTCGTTCATCTGAAACTCACATCGATTGCTCTCGCCTTAGGTTGCCTTGTAGGATTTCCCCTAGGCATATTGGTCTTCAGGTCTGCGACACTCTCCCGCATCGTTGTCTACGTAGCCGGCCTGATGCAGACTGTTCCCTCTATCGCCTTGTTAGCGCTGATGATACCTTTGTTTGGTATCGGTCAGGTTCCTGCTGTCATCGCCTTGTTCCTTTATTCGCTGTTACCTATTTTACGGAATACGATTACGGCATTGCTTACAATAGATCCGTTGCTCAAAAGCATAGCTGAAGCGATAGGGTTAACCCGCTATCAGCAATTGAGGCATGTGTTAGTGCCCATGGCTGCACCCACCATTTTGGCAGGCGTCAAAACGGCTGCGGTGATTAGTATTGGCACGGCGACGCTCGCTGCCTTTATCGGCGCGGGTGGGTTAGGTGAACCAATTGTGACGGGGCTTGCGTTAAACAGTACGGAACTAATTTTGCAGGGTGCTATACCTGCTGCGCTATTGGCGATATTTGTCGAGTTGCTGTTTGAAGGGCTTGAGAAGCTGTTAGTGAAGCCCCACATGCTTCAGAATCAGCTAGTGAACTGATTTTTTTAAAATTGAAAATCTTCACACATCGAAATGAATCTCTTAGCGCCGGAAGATAGCTGTTTCTTCTTGCGGTAAAATAGGCCAAAGGTGAGAGGTAAACTAGCAAAGGTGAGGGAATCGAGTCTCGTGAGATGATCTTTTGTATGGCGCTGTTGGGTGAATTTTGCGTCGAGATAGCTCATGCCGAGACCTTGCTCAACCAGTTTTATCCGTAATTCCAGGTCATTAATCTCCCAGATGGTACCAAATGAATTTCGAAGCTTGTCAATGGCGGGTCTCATGTCAGGATCATCAAGGTATGAAACGATCAAAGGCACTTGTCTGGCGAGCTTTTCCGGGTCATCACGTAGCGCTTCAAAGTCGGGATGATTATTACCGATGGTTAGACTTCTTGTGTCTTCGAACAGTGGCACAAGTTCGAGTTGCACCGGCATATTCTGTTGAAATGGTCCAAACCCAACTTCCCACAAGTCCGATATCACGCCAGTGATGATTTGTCTGCTTGGCATAATATTTAATTTGATTTTCGTCAGTGGGCTGCCCTGGCAATATTTTGCGATCAGGGCCGAACCATAAATGGCGTTGATCGTCCCGTTCATTGTGAGGAGCAGGGTAGAAAGAATGCCGTTTTTGATGTTGTTAATGTCGGTCAGCACGCCCTGCTCTTCGCCCAGCACTGCTTCGGCATAGTTCAAGAATCGAATGCCAGGCTCTGTGAGCTTCAGAGGATTTCGCTCCATCAGAATGGTTTCTAGTTTTCGCTCCAAATTTGCAAGGGTCTGGCTTACAGCAGATTGGGTAACGAACAATTTGTCCGCAGCACGTTTGAACCCGTTCTCATCATAGATGGCCTTAAATACCCGAATCTCCTGAGTTTCGATGTGTATAGACATGTTAGATCTGAACTCCCTGATACGTATTCTGAAGATCAAAGCTGAGTGACTTGACACCACTGCTGGACTCGACGTTGACGATATGTTCCTGGTCATCAAACAGATCCATCAGAATAGTAATTTCAAAAAACAGAGAGGTTGGTGCTGCATCTAAGTTGAGCTGCTGGTAGGTTAAGAAATAGTTGCCTTTCAATTCAGCACCGAGTAGCTCAGGCGCTTGCCAGATTTGGTTATTTTGTAGTTTAAATCGCTCGGCACTATACAAAGCGAATCTGGCTTGATGCTGAATATCGGTAATGTCTATCTCCGTTTTCGAGCGTGCCCGTAACCAAGTGCTTGCATCGTGTGCATGAACGCGATGTGTTATTTCAAGCATGCTGGCTTGTTCATTCCATACAATGGTTGACCAACTCAGATGTTGGCGATGGGCCAAACTCTGGGGCGGGCAGGCAAGGCAGGTCAGCAAAAAAAATAGGATCGAGGAAAAAGCCCTGAAGCTTGAATGAACGGCGTTCGGGTGAATAACATAGCGCTTTGAATCAGTGCGAAAGTTCAACATCCTGTCCGTATGTCTCATCATTTTTTGTGTCAGCTTTCAACTTTTTCAACATATCTTTCATTAGGTCACGGCTTGTGTTCTTGCTCTTGTAGAGCTCAAGTCTTGATTGGCTGATCGCCGGAGGAAAGCGGTTGTTTGAAAAATCTGCGTCTGCTGTCTGGTGTCGATCATCTAAGGAAATAGCGCTAATTTGAACCGGCTCAATAAACAACTTTGTGACAACCTCGGTGTTGATACTCCAAATTTCAGCAGGGATCATCACCTCGCGGATTGTGTTGTCCGCAAAGTGAATGGTCAATGGCAGTGGAGTGGGTAATCCGCCTTTATTCTCAAATTCTACAAAATAGACATAGTGATCTTCCTCAAGTGCACGTGCCAGCGTGCGCTTTTCCCAGGGTTCGAGCTTCTTCAAATATTTGGTGTAGTCATTTCTGTCCTTGTTGGACACAGTAAACTCGTCATGTTCGTTATAGAAATCTGCTAGTTCAGGAAATCGATCTAACCGGGTTTCACCGATGCTCGCACGATTACGCTCTTCCATGATGGGTGCCGGATACTTTCTATGATCCTCGATTCGATCAAGCGGATAGTCCTTGTCAGGATTCTTTGCCTTGACTCTGTATTCTCTAATGTCTTTAAGCGCAACATCGACGTGATCTGTCGTGTAGAACCATCCGCGCCAGAACCAGTCGAGGTCGACTGCGGACGCGTCTTCCATGGTGCGAAAGAAATCAGATGGTGTTGGTCGTTTGAACTGCCAACGTTGTGCGTATTCCCTGAAAGCAAAGTCGAACAGTTCTCTGCCCATGACTGTTTCTCGAAGCACGGTTAAAGCAGCCGCAGGTTTCGAGTAAGCGTTAGGTCCGAACTGCAAAATAGATTCCGAATTGGTCATGATAGGCACTTGATTCGTGCTGGTCATGTACTCAGGTATGTAATCAAGTGCATTTGTTTTACCCCTGAAGGCGGGGAAGTTTTCTTCCCATTCAAGTTCTGCGACATATTCGAGAAAGGTATTAAGTCCCTCGTCCATCCACGTCCACTGACGTTCGTCAGAGTTCACGATCATCGGAAAGTAGATGTGACCAATCTCGTGAATGATCACGCCTACCAGGCCATATTTTATTTTCCTAGAATAGGTGGGTTTGCCGTCTTCATCGATGCTTTCTTCTGAAAGTTCGTCATCTTCCTTTGCAGGAGTGGGACGGTAGCCGTTGAAAGTAATCATCGGATATTCCATTCCCCCAGATTTCCACGAATTTACCGACTGCGCCGTCGGGTAGGGGTAATCGAAAGAAAAACGGGAATAAACTTCCATGGTATGAATGACCGAATGTGTCGAGTAATGAGACCAAATAGGCTCCGCCTCATTAGGATAGAAAGACATTGCCAAGACCTGCGCATATTTGGCACCTGGCTGGTTGTGAATCATTGCATCCCAGATGAATTTGCGGGAGGAAGACCATGCGAAATCTCGCACGTTTTCAGCTTTGAAGTGCCAGCTGCTTGTTTTGTTGGTACTCTTTTTTTCTTTCTTCAATGCCTCTTCCGGCGTAACGATAAAGACCGGTGCCTTGTCGTTGGCAGAGGATAGTCTTTTGAGTTGAGTCTTAGTGAGCACCTCATTGCCATTTTCGAGAGAACCGGTGGAAGAGACAATATGATCGGCAGGTACCGTCAAAGTGACATCGTAGTCGCCGAACTCAAGCGTAAACTCGCCGCGGCGAAGAAACTGTTTGTGCTGCCAACCAGCATAATCAGTATAGGCGGCCATGCGGGGAAACCACTGCGCCAGAAAGAAAATGTCTGCATCTCCTTTTTCGAAGGTGCTGTAGCCTGAGCGTCCGCCAACGGCACCGTGGTCAGTAATTTTATAGTGCCAGTCGAGCTCGAAAACAACTTTTTTGCCCGGCGCTAGCGGGCGTGGCAGATCGATGCGCATCATAGTGTCAACAATAGTATGGCTAAGGTCGTTGCCACTTGCATCAACCAGTCTTGTGATGTTGTGTCCATAGTCGGCGTCTTCAAAGCCATGAGCAGAACGTAATTCCTTAAAGCTCAGTCTATCCCGCACATTGGAAGTAGTACTTGATAACTGACTGATAGAGTCGCGGCGAAAACGGTTTTGATCGAGCTGTAGCCACAGATACTTCAGTGAGTCAGGAGAGTTGTTTGTATAGGTGACTTGTTCCGTGCCGGCTATTGTCCGTTCGTTTTCGTCTAGTGTCGCCCGAATTATGTAGTCAGCTTGCTGCTGCCAATAGGCATTTCCTGGAGCCCCTGATGCTGTGCGGTAGACATTGGGTGTTGGCAGCATTTGATCGAGTTGCGCAAATTTTTTCGCCCCTGAGCCAACGCCGTCTGCAGCCTGGGCAGTTTGTCCTATGCATAGTGACACAATGGTAGCGGCCAGCAGTGCATAATTTCGATAGCCCTGGTCCTGATGCCTGATTTTGCAACAACCGCCGCTTTTCAAACCCATTTTGACCCACATTAAGTGATGACACTTCGTTGTCATTTGACGCTAACAATACACTAAAACCAGAGTTTTTTTCTTTTCCCTATGCTCATTAGCTGAGCTAATTACGCGATGAAAACGTTTAATTTGATCCTGAATCCCAATAAGCCTAGCTTTTGATCTGCTAATCAGATGAATCGATACACAGCTATTTACGCGAGGAGAGGTGTCATGAGTTATGCAAAGGGTCTGGAAGGCGTGGTTGTCGACGAAACAAAAGTGAGTAATGTTGAGGGAGAAATTGGGCGGCTCACTTATCGGGGCTATCCAATCGAAGCGCTTGTCTCGCAGGACTACGTTACGGTGATGTGGCTTGTCTTATTCGGTGATTTGCCGAGTGATGGACAACGTCTGAGTTTGGAAACATATCTTTCGTTGCACGGTGCGTTGTCTGATTCTGATGTCAATCTTCTTCGGTCGTTACAAAGCACGCTGCATCCCATGGCAATGTTGCAGGGAATGATCCCACTGCTACAAATGAGTGATGTCAATTTTTCGAGCTTAGATTCAGATACAAGTCAGGGATTGCAGATAGTTGCCAAAATTCCAACTTTAATCGCTCATTACCATCGAATTCAGGAAGGACTCCCACTCATAGAGTTTCGACCCGAGATGTCTTATCTGGAAAGTTTCCTAATGATGTTCAATGGCGAAGCTGCTGAGGAACAGAGTATCGAGGTGTTGAAGGTTGCCCAGATATTGCAGCTAGAGCACAGTTTTAATGCCGGCACTTTTGCCAGTAAATGTGTTTCCAGCACCTTGGCATCAATCAATGCTGTTATGGCTGCAGGCGTAGGCGCGCTTTCGGGCGAGCTTCATGGTGGGGCGGACGAGGCGGCAGTGATGGCCGCAAGAGAGGCTGCGAGTCCAGAGAATGCGAAGGCCTTTGTGTCGAAATTGCTGGCCCGAAAAGGTAAGTTGATGGGTATGGGGCATCGAGAGTACAAGGTCGTTGATCCAAGAGCTTTAATTTTGAAACCTATGGCCGAATCACTTTGTAAAGGCACCCCGGCGGAGAACCTCTATGAGACACTGCAAGCGCTGGAAATTGAGTTTAATGCTGAGATGCAGGCACGAGGTAAAGATCTGTGGGCCAATGTTGAATACTACAAGGGCGCAGTGTTTGTTGCGCTAGGTATTCCTGCGGACAATTTTACTGCGTTGTTTGCGATGGCTCGATCTGTCGGCTGGCTCGCGCATTTTATTGAAGACCGGCAGGATAATAGAATCTTCAGACCCAAAGCGGAGTACACAGGTCAGCAATACCGGGATTTGAGCGCATAAGGCCCGTTCGTTGGGCGACTATTGGTCTGCAGCCCCTAGAGGTCCTGCATCTGAGTAAAATGCCTTTAACACTTGGGCCAACGAATAGGCGTCCTCTGAGCCAGCTAGTTCCCGTATGGAATGCATGGCGAAGGTGGGTACGCCAACATCGAGCGTTTTTACTCCAAGCGTTTTTGCGGTGATCGGGCCTATCGTGCTGCCACAGGCCATATCTGTGCGCGTGACGAAGGTTTGATGCGGCACATTGTTGGCATCACATAGCGAAACAAAATACCCGGAGGTTTCGCTGTTGGTAGCGTATCGCTGATTGGCATTTACCTTGATAACAGGGCCTTTGTTAAGCAGGGGCCCATGGTTCGCATCGTGTTTATCGGGGTAGTTAGGATGAATGCCGTGGGCGTTGTCGGTCGATATCAGCAGAGAATTGGCTATTGCGCGATGGTAGTCGTCCTTGTTGGGCAACATGCGCTCGAGCGTTGTTTTTAGGAAAGGGCCCTCAGCGCCCTCCGCGGAAGCGCTGCCAACCTCTTCGTGATCACTGCAGATCATGAGGCTGGTGACCGTCTCGTCGGCACGCAGCAAACTTTCGATGCCTGCGTAGCAACTCAGTAAGTTGTCAAGACGTGCACTCGCCAGAAATTCATTCGCTATGCCCGTGATCGCGGCCCCCTGCATGTTGTAAAAAGACAGCTCAAAGCCCAGTAGCGCGGCTACCTCAAGCTCTGGGTGCTCTTTTTTGATTTGTTCTTGCAGTAAGACCTCGAATGTTTTTTGCTCATCGGTGAGCATAAGAAGAGGTGGAATGTCCTTCTGTGGATTGACAGTACGTTGTTTGTTCGCCTCTCGGTCGAGGTGTATTGCTAAACTCGGAATGGTTGCAACGGCGCGATCGAAATTCACAAGCGCACTCTGAACGTGCTTGTGGGAGTCCTGAACGGTTACCCGCCCTGCGATGGAAAGGTCTCTGTCGAACCAGGGGTTGAGTAAAACGCCGCCATAAACCTCAACTCCGAGATTTAGGTAGCCATGAGTTTTGATAGCTGGATTCGGCTTTATCTTGAGGCAAGGGCTATCGGTATGAGCGCCAACCATGCGGATGCCTGTATCTGCCGGGTCTTCTTCCCCACGGATAAAAGCAATGATCGATGAATCGTTTCGGGTAACAAAGTACTTTCCCGGCCCTAGATTCCAGCTCTTCTTCTCGTCTAGCGCCTGAAAACCTGCATTCTCTAGCATTTTTCTCATGCTTTTAACGGCATGGAAAGGTGTGGGAGACGCGTCCAGAAAGGAAATAAGGTCGTGGTTGAATTGCTGTCTGCTCATAGCTTTTTCAAATCGTGGTTGACGGCGCGATCATAACAACTATTCATTAAGGAATTAAGCAAAGCCCAGAATGAACTTACAATCAGCGACAATCCTGGTTTGTTTGTGTTCCTCCTCTTCCGCAGGCACTGCCGCAGACAGATCGCAAAAACACGTGTTTGTTGGCATTGAGGATGATGCAAATAACTCGAATAAAACAGCACAAGCTAAGAACTTAAAATACCAGCGGTTGATTTAGCGATGGACTCTGAATACAATGCGATCCGTGCAAAGGACGTAAATGATGCACGCAAAATTTAAGAAAAGTGACTTTTTAAGCGCATAGCGAGAGAATTCACCAAGAGTGCGCCGATTTGAGCTTCAGCTTGCGGGCGCAATAAAAATACAGCTAAAGAGGACATGCAAACCTGCTTTAGTTGCCACTACTGCGGGTTTTTTTTCGCCTGCGATTAATCGGGATCAGGGATTCCGTTAACTCTAAATTTGAGGCAATAAAGAAAGTCATGACGCAATCAGGATTTACTTCAAAACTACTCCATGCGGATCGCAGGAGTGGTGTTCAGCATGGGTCAATTCACAAACCCATTCACACCGCTGTTACATACGCCTACGACGATTCGAGAGAACTCGCCGCAGTCTTTCAGGGTAAACAGTCGGGTTATACCTACGGTCGACAAGTGAATCCGACGGTAGATGCGCTACAGAATAAAATCACGATGATGGAAGACGGTGTTGCAACTGCGGCGTTTTCCACTGGTATGGCGGCGATTTGCACCACCTTTTTTGCGCTGCTGCGTGCTGGCGATCATGTGATTTCGAGCTCCTTTTTATTTGGTAACACAAATAGTGTTTTTAAGACGTTTGAATCCCATGGCATTGAAGTTACGTTTGTCGATGCGACCAACGTTGCTAATGTCGCTGCTGCGATAAAAGAGAACACCAAACTGGTATTTGTTGAAACCATTGCCAACCCAAGAACACAGGTTGCAGACTTGATCAATATCGGTGATCTGTGCGAAGCGCAAAATTTGCTTTATTGCGTTGATAATACGATGACAACGCCTTACTTGTTTCAGGGCAAGCGAGCAAAAGCGAGTCTTGTTTTTAATTCGCTCACTAAGTACATCGGTGGTCATGCTAACGCGTTAGGGGGAGCTGTAACTGAAACGGGGCTTTATGACTGGTCGAAATTTGAAAACCTTTACAGCAACTATAAAAAAGGTGATGTCAGCAGCTGGGGAATTACCCAGATTAAAAAGAAGGGACTTCGAGACTTTGGCGCTACGCTTGGGCCAGAAGCGGCGCACCACATATCAATTGGCTCGGATACGCTGGCACTGCGTATGGAGCGCGCATGTGAAAATGCAAGAACGTTGACGGAATATTTGTCCTCTCACGATAGCGTGAAAAAAGTCTACTATCCCGGGCTCAGTGGTCATCCGCAGCACCAACTCTCGACTGAGTTGTTTAAGCATTGCGGAGCATTATTTAGTATAGAGTTAAACGACGAGATTGATTGTTTTGACTTTCTTAACAGGTTGAATCTGGTGATCAGCGCGAGCAACCTCGGAGATACGCGCTCGCTAGGTATACCTGTTGCGCACACGATTTACCACGAAATGGGTCCAGAGCGCAGAGCAACGATGGGTATAGATGATTCGTTGGTTCGCTTCGCGATTGGCATTGAAGAAACGGAGGATTTGTTGGCAGATTTTGAAGCGGCGCTTTCCGTAAGTTAAGGCGAATCTTTTAGCTAGTTGAAATCCTGTAAACCAATCATTCTGTTATATTCGTCAAATGATAGATGGGGGGCGTGCGCACCCAGCGTCCCTGTCTTTGCGAGAGATTCATAGTTTTGTCGCAGAACGGCTGATATCGATAGCAAGGCCGACACAGGGCGCAAAACGATTAAGAACCCCAACGACTTCAATTCCGTCAAGGATAGCTCGGGTGTTTTTCCTCCTTCGACCAAATTTGCGACCAGCGGCGTGTTCGGAAACCGCTTTGCTATTTTCGTCATTTCGTCGACTGAAGCGGGCGCCTCAATAAAAAGAATGTCAGCACCAGCCTCTATAAACGCATCGCCTCGTCTCAATGCTTCATCAAGGTTATGTGTCGCCCGGGCATCGGTTCGCGCCATGATTAGGAAGTTGGTTGTACGGCGGGCTGCGCAGGCTGCCTCGATTTTTTGCACGGCCTCTTCCAGCGGAACAACTTGTTTATTTTCCATGTGACCGCACTTTTTCGGAATAACCTGGTCCTCAAGCTGAATGCAGTCAGCACCTGCGGCTTCATAGGCTCGGACGATTCGTGCGACGTTGTGAACGCCACCATGTCCATTGTCACCATCAGCAATGACCGCAGCACCGGGCGCGGAATTCACAATTTGTTGAACACGGTCGATCATTTCTGTGGCTGTGACTAAGCCAACATCCGGTGTGCCGAGTAATGTGCCGGAGACACAAAAACCTGACATGTAAAGTACGTTGCATCCCGACTGTTGTGCGATTCTTGCGGAAAGCCCGTCGAATACGCCGGGAGCGATTATTTGCTGACCTTTGAGGAGAGAATCTTTTAACATTTTTCTGATCCAAATTTAGTAAAATAAGTTTACCATTACTTTTCATAGCGGTAACAAAAAAGGATATTTACGCCATGCCTAGATTAAAAGAAATAAGCCGAGAGGATGCCGATCCGTCAGTATTGCCACTTTATGACGCGCTTTTTGGTGATCGGGACCCGGTAGCTTCACCCGGAACCGCAACTGGCACGCCAGGGAACTGGTGGACAGTTTTTGCCCTTGTACCGGACTGCTTTAATCATGCGGTAGCTGGTTTCCAGTTTTACAGGAGTAAAAATCGTAAGCTGAAGGCCAAGTTGCGGGAGCTGGGTCAGACCAGGGGTGGGTACGTCAGAGGCAGTCAGTTTGTGTTTTCCCAGCATTGCAAAAGCATGCGCGCGGTTGGTTACAGCGAAGAATATATTGCAGCGATCCCCAATTGGCAGACCTCTGATTTATTCTCTCCCATTGAGCGCGCCATCCTTGCATATACAGATGACCTTGTTCTTTCTGGCGGAAGAACCAGTGACGGTACTTTTGAAGTACTTCAACAGCATCTAAGTGACGAGGAAATTCTGGAATTCACGTACATCACTTGTACATACGATCTGCATGCAACGATGTGTCGGGCGCTGAAGTTGGAGTATGACAATGTCGAAGAGCGTATTGTTGAGATCCCTATTCCCGAAAATAGTACTGAAAATATAGATTTTATGGGTGCTGTTGATAAAAATGTAAAAACTTAAAAGCAAGAGCGGTTGTTAGAGTAGGGCCTATTTAAGATCCGACGGGACCTACAGCGCGTCATATTTGTTGGATTTGAAGGCTTCCGAGTACTCATCAATACCAGTTTCTGTTCTCATTTCGCCGGTGATATCTGCAGTCGATTTGTCTAGCGGTAAACCGGTGCCATTAGCTACTTTGGTAATGCCATTAAATCCGGAGGCGATACCTATAGCCTCTGCGAGGCCTCGTTCTCCCAGCAGTTCAACTCCCCGGGTGCGGATGTCCGCCAATACGTCAGCGTCCTGAGCATAAACCGCCGCTGCAAGCTCCATGAGAAACGCGCCGTTGTTAACGCCAGCGTCGGCAATACCTTCGGACGTGACAGAATCAAGGTTGTAGCTTTCGTTGTTTCGATCGCCGCTTGCACGAAGCAGCAAGGTATGTGAAGTCGTTCAGTAAAAGCATTCATTGTGCGATGACACCCTCGCAGCAATCAGTTCGATCTGAGACCTGCTGATTCCGAAGTCGTCTCCGGAAAGGGAGTAATGTGCGCGCATAGTACCGAAAAAATGCATCATGCCCGAGGGTACAAGTCCCATCGCCCGGGCGATATTTGGCACGTTCGGTAATCCGTGATCTTCGACGGTTTGCTCCGCTTTTGTGATGGGAAGCCAGGCACCTTCATCAATCACCTCGGGATTGAGCACTTTCGTTGGCTCGCCCGGTTGTGGTGAAGGAATGCTGTAATCCGGCAAGCCCATCGCCGTGGCATAGCTGTCGAGTATGATTGAGGTCGCGACCAGGCTCAGTATTTCAATATATTCTTCGCGACTTAGCCCCGCCTCAATTTGCTCATCGAACCAGCGTTTCGTGAGTCTTCCAGAATCGTTCTTGATCCTGTGAACCACCTCAACAATATTTTCGGGAAGCTGGGTGCAGGTGTCGTGTTTGCCTTTCAGCGCATAGGGCGAGATTGCCTGCTTGCGGTCTCGACAAAGTGTGCAAGCAGGCGCGTTTCTGGCTTCCGCCCACACGGCCGTTCGGATAGATGCTGTAAGCCAAGTACCCGGTTGGCCAAACAATCCTGCAGCCAAGTCATGACTGCTACGGACGTTTTCTGGTACAGCGACTTTCATCATGTTCTCCAAAATATGCTATTCAGGAGCGACGTAACAGACGCCGGTTCCTCTCAACCCGCAGTATCCGTTGGGCACCTTTGCAAGGTATTGTTGATGGTATTCCTCAGCATAGAAAAATGTGGAAACACTCTCTATGTCAGTAGTGATTGCGCCGTAACCTGAGTCGGTCAGACCCTTTTGAAACCTGTCAGCCGCGCTTCTTGCGGTTGCGAACTGCTCTTCACTGGTGGTGAAGATACAAGAGCGGTATTGCGAGCCAATATCATTACCCTGACGCATGCCTTGTGTCGGGTCATGACTTTCCCAAAACAGCGTGAGCAGCTTCTCCAAACTTGTGATTTTAGGGTCGAATACAACCAGCACCATTTCGGAGTGTCCCGTGAGGCCGCTGCATACTTCATCGTAGGTAGGGTTCTCTGTGTAGCCACCCGCGTATCCAACCGCCGTAGTGTATACGCCTTCCAGCTCCCAAAAGCGCCGTTCGGCACCCCAAAAACAGCCCATGCCAAAATAGGCAACCTCTAGGCCGTCCGGAAAGGGAGCGATAAATGATGTTCGGTTAACATAGTGGGTGTCGGGTACTACCAGTGGAATATTTCTGCCGGGTAAGGCAGTTTCTGCTGTGACGGAGACGGGGGTGCGGCTAAATAGGCCCATTGTCTGCTCCTTTTCGTCTGTATATTAATAATAGTGTTTTATTCGCCAGCTTTTTACTGCTGTGAGAGGCAGTATATGCCACTCTTGTTATACTCCCAAAACTTATCAAAAACCGATCGCGAGAACGAGTACCGATGCCTACCGATTTTGACGTAGAAATAGACAGACTCTCCACGGAAAGTACTAAATTCAACAAATATAAAGATTTGGACATACTGCCACTTTGGGTGGCCGATATGGATTTCCAGTCGCCTGCGGCGGTCGTTGAAGCGTTACAGAATCGAGTTCAACACGGTGTTTTCGGCTACACCGAGGCATCAACGGAGTTGAAGGAAATTCTCGTTGCTCGGATGAAGGACTTTTATCATTGGGAAATTCAGCCGGATGACCTCGTGTTCTTTCCCGGAGTTGTTGCTGGTTTAAACCTTTGTTGCGCTGGGTTGTTGGCTGAGGACGAAGCCGCTGTCACCGCAACCCCAGTTTACCACCCTTTTTTTGCTGCGCCCGAGAACCAAGGACGCGAGTTGAAGCGTTTTCCCATGTCCTATGAGGCTGGCACGTGGCAATTTCCCATGAACGCGCTCGAGCGCGCTTCAGCCGGAAATTCCAGACTGTTAATGCTTTGCAATCCTTTTAACCCGATAGGTCGAACACTCACCCGAACTGAGCTCGAATCGATTGTTGATATCAGTGTACAAAATGATCTGATCATCTGCTCCGATGAAATCCATTGTGATCTTGTGCTTGATGGGAGACCGCATATTCCAACGGCTTCGATTAGCGAAGCCGCGGCGGAAAGAACGATCACCTTGATGGCACCAAGTAAGACCTTCAATCTTGCAGGGCTAGGAGGCTCGTTTGCTATCATCCAGAATCCGCTCCTGCGAGAACAGTTTGAAGCCCCCAGAGCGGGACTGGTCGGTAATGTGAACCTGCTAGGCTACACCGCAATGCAAGCCGCTTACGCGGATTGTGAAGGGTGGCGGCAGGAATTGTTACGTTACCTTGAGGGGAATCGCGACTACCTCTCCAATGCAATAGAAAATATCCCCGGAATTCATATGAGCCCACAGGAATCGACTTACCTTGCCTGGCTCAACGTTGCAGAACTCGGCTTAAACGATCCGCCTGATTTTTTCGAACAGAAAGGACTGGGCATGTCCCCGGGAGAGCAATTTGGTGATAATCGATTTATGCGGCTCAATTTTGGCTGCCCGAGAGTGCAGTTGGAAAGGGCTGTTGCGCGTCTTGAAGCAGCTGTAAGCAGCGCCAAACATTGATTAGATTTGACCATTTTTATATCTGAAAGGGTTGCCACGTGAGACTGTAAATCACTTTTGACTTGCTGTTAGACTTTTAAAATAACCAATAGGAGCGGAAATATGCCTGAATTTTG
>ERZ1048872.1173-NODE-1173-length-23086-cov-11.035040_pt1 | contig 23086 bp, 21 predicted proteins | sample MGYA00383100_ERZ1048872 | MGnify/ENA primary metagenome ERZ1048872 (study PRJEB29581, sample SAMEA5548370) | metagenome | biome: marine; feature: coastal; material: water | depth 50 m | study: Short-term variability in the microbial, nano- and picoplankton...
TCAACAAGGCGCAAGCTTGGGCATGGATGGAAGAAAACCAGTTTGATTTTATCATTACTGGCGAAGTGATCGGGCAGCGTCCCAAATCCCAGCGGAAAGCGACCATGCCCTTAATCGCGCGAGAATCAGGGGCGGAGGACCGTTTATTGCGCCCGCTTTGTGCAAAAAATTTACCGCCCACGTTGCCTGAGCGCGAAGGTTGGGTCGATCGAGAAAAACTCTTTAAATTTGGTGGACGCAACCGCAAACCGCAGATGGAACTGGCCGCCAGGTATGGATTCACCGAATATGCGCAACCTGCAGGCGGCTGTTGCTTCCTGACAGATGAGAGTTATTCAGACAAGTTAGGCGACCTCTGGCGCACGAGGGGGAATCAGAATTACGATCTTGATGACATTATGCTCTTGAAAGTGGGCCGACACTTGCGGCCGAAACCCCATTTTAAAATTATTATCAGTCGCGAAGAAGGTGAAAATAATTACCTGTCGGGATACAAAAACGAATATCCATCAATATCGGTTTTGTCTCACCGGGGCCCAATTGCGCTGCTCGATGGCGATTTCGGTCACGCCTCATCTGAAGAGGATGTCTATCTCGCCGCTAGCATTGTTGCGCGGTTCAGTCAGGGGCGTGAAGCGAGTGAGGTAAAAATGCAGATCAGGCAAACGGATGGCACCGAAAGAGAGATCAGAGTCAGACCCATCGCACCAGAATCAGTCGAGCGCAGCTGGTATATTTAGACCGATCGCCCAGCAGGTAATTTTGCAGTCTATGACAGAGCAGAAACCAAAAACACATGAATTAAATGCCCGCAGAATGTTATGCCCGTTGCCGGTAATTCGCACGCAGGACAAAATCAAAAAGCTCTCTGTTGGCGAATTTCTCAAGGTCATTTGCACAGATCCGGGCGTTAAGGCCGATATACCTGCTTGGTGCAGGATAAATGGTCATCTAATCGTTGAAATTGAAGAAATGGACCAAGAAATTCACGTCACGATTGAAGTTGGAAAACAGTAATGCACCAATTTAGAGCGTTATTATTAGTTCGCACCATTATGGTGCGTATCGGAAACACCAAAATCTTCTCCAGCCCTTTAAAAGTGCGGATTTGATATCGGTTCATTAATGATTAATCATGGCATATTCTTTGCTGTCATACTTTCACGAAAGTTTTCACGAAAGTTTTTGCGTATAACTTGCAGTAAATATTCAAGCAACCCCAACCGGAGAACATGACGCTATGTCACAAAAGACACTAAACCTTATCAAAGAAAGCGATGCCAAATGGGTCGACCTACGTTTCACTGACCCTCGAGGCAAAGAACAGCACGTCACCAATCACAAAGATTCTGTCGATGAGGACTTCTTTGAGGTTGGCGCAATGTTCGACGGCTCCTCTATCGCCGGTTGGAAATCAATCAACGAATCAGACATGATTTTAATGCCCGATGACTCCAGTGCTGTCATCGACCCATTCACAGAAGAAACAACGGTTAACCTGCGATGCAACATTGTCGAGCCATCGACGCTACAGGGTTACGAGCGCGACCCACGCTCTCTGGCGCAGCGAGCAGAGGCTTATCTGAAGTCCACAGGCATCGGTGACACTGCGTTTTTTGGACCTGAGCCAGAATTCTTCGTCTTTGATCAGGTCAAGTTCAAAAATGACATGAGCGGCGCGATGTACGAAATCGGCTCTGAAGAAGCAGCATGGATGAGCGGCAGCGACATTGAAGGCGGCAATATGGGCCACAGACCAGGCGTCAAAGGTGGTTATTTCCCCGTTCCGCCTGTTGATTCGCTTTACGACATCCGAAATTCAATGTGTTCTGCGATGGAGGCAATGGGTCTCAGCATCGACTTACACCACCATGAAGTAGGAACAGCCGGGCAGTGTGAGATTGGCGTGCCTTTCAACACGCTGACTCAAAAAGCAGACGAAGTGCAGATTTACAAGTACTGCGTGCTGAACGTAGCACACGCTTACGGTAAAACAGCGACGTTCATGCCAAAACCACTTGTTGGCGACAACGGCAACGGCATGCACCTGCACCAGTCAATCTGGAAAGATGGCACCAACCTGTTCGCGGGCGACGGATACGGCAATCTGTCTCAGACAGCGCTGCATTACATCGGCGGTATTATCAAGCACGCGAGGGCGATCAACGCATTCTCAAATGCTAGCACGAACTCCTACAAGCGGCTCGTGCCAGGCTTCGAAGCACCGCTCATGCTCGTTTATTCAGCAAGAAATCGCTCAGCATCTATTCGAATCCCTTACGTGCAAGGCGGAAGCCCCAAAGGTGTCAGGGTAGAAGTTCGATTTGGCGACCCAACGGCCAATCCTTACTTGATGTTCTCTGCCATGATGATGGCAGGGCTTGACGGCATTAAGAATAAAATTGAACCAGTTGGCCCACTCGACAAAGACCTTTATGACCTGCCAGCAGAAGAGCTATCCGGCCTGCCAACGGTCTGTAGCTCACTCGATCAGGCACTTGACTGTCTCGACGCGGATCGCGGATTTTTGACTGAGGGTGATGTCTTCACCGATTCTGTTATCGATGGCTATATTGATCTGAAGCGAGAAGAAACCGAGCGCCTTAACTCATCCACTCACCCGGTTGAGTTCGAGATGTACTACAGCGTTTAATCTCTGACGGTTTATCGTCACTGTCCTCGGACCATCAAAACCCCGGATCGAAATGATCCGGGGTTTTTTTTGGCTAAAATCCCCGTAAAATGACAAGCGCACCATAATGGTGCAAAATAATTCTGGAGGTTTTGCCAGACGTCCCCGTTTTACTGGCCTGACGCAAGTATCACAAGCTGGTACAAAACTTGCGTTCACTCTCTTAGATCGCTCCAGCACTTTGCTCGGGCATATTGCTTTTTGATATCGGACTTGAGTGATTGCTTTTCAACGAAACAGCTTGAGTCGACACATTTAGGTAACAAACTTTGGCAACAAAATTCACTCACAACCTTTGGCAAGAACCAAAGCGATACCCAAGTTGGATGAAAACCCTGCATGACTAGTCATTCGAAAAGAAACACTGACGACTTGCCACTTACCAGGCAGTCCATGGAAAGCATGCTAAATGCAATGAACATCGCAGTGCTCTGCGTCGACCACGAGTTGAATATCAGGTTCATAAATCAGTCAGCTGAAAGTCTGTTAGACATTTCCGCGAACCGTGCAATCAACTTTTCGATCTCTGATTTGATCATCAACTCAGAGGAACTGCAGTCTGTGTTGTTCGACGCCATTCAAATACATAACCCGTACACGCAACGCCGAGCGATTTTCAAACTTTACGATGGATCAAGTGTCACCGTCGATTACACCGTGACGCCATGGCAATATGACAACTGGCCAAGATTAGTGATTGAACTTTATCCACTCGACCGTTTTCTCAGAATTGATCGCGATGAGGCTTTCCGAAGTCATCAGGAGGTCACGCGACAGATGGTTAGAGGGCTTGCTCACGAAATCAAGAACCCATTGGGCGGGATTCGCGGCGCCGCTCAACTCCTCGCCCGAGAGCTTCCAACCTCGGAGCTACAAGAATTTACAGATGTCATCATTTCTGAGACCGATCGACTGACCTCTCTCGTAGACCGCCTACTAGGCCCCAAGTCTCTACCTGAGCCTGTTCCCACAAACATCCATCGATTGCTTGAAAGAGTCCGTACCCTCATTCATATGGAATCCAGCACGACGATAGAGACCGACCGCGACTATGACCCCAGCATTCCTGAGGTCACGGTCGATCCGGGGCTATTGATTCAGGCATTTCTCAACATCGCTCGTAACGCTGTCCAAAGTCTTAAAGACGTTGAGCGCCAAGCGGCACAAACAGGCGGTCGCTGGAAACCAAGCCTTAAGTTCACAACCCGCACGCTTCGACAGCACGCTATCGGTCAGGATTTCCACCGAGTGGTCATCAAAGTAGACATACAGGACAACGGCAAGGGTGTGCCGGAGCATATTCGCGATCAGCTGTTTTTCCCGATGATCACAGGCCGCTCAGAGGGCACAGGGCTTGGACTTTCTATCGCCCACTCAATTGTGCATCAGCATGGCGGCGCCATTGAATTTGAGAGTGAACCCGGGAAAACCATTTTTTCAATTATATTGCCTTTGGAGCTGACCAATGAATTCCCAGCCTGAAATCTGGATTGTAGACGATGAGCGCTCCATACGGTGGGTGCTCGAAAAAGCACTGACACAGGAATCACTCCGTGTTCGTAGTTTTGAGAATGGCGATTTGATGCTCGCTGCTCTACCCAACGCAAATCCAGACGTCATTATTAGCGACATCCGCATGCCCGGTATCGATGGCCTGACACTGCTGGCTCGCGTCAAAGAAGCGCATCCGGAGATTCCCGTCATCATCATGACCGCGCACTCGGATCTGGATAGCGCGGTTTCCTCAATCAGCGGAGGCGCGTACGAGTATCTACCAAAACCCTTTGAAGTTGACGAAGCGACAGCGCTGGTTAAACGCGCGCTCAGGCATCGCAAAGACATGGAGGCAGAAAGTTCTAGCCCGCTAGAAAGCGAAGAGAACCCTGAAATTATTGGCAAGGCACCGGCGATGCAGGAAGTCTTCCGTGCCATCGGTCGTCTTTCAAAATCTAACGTGACCGTGCTCATTAACGGTCAGTCTGGTACCGGCAAAGAGTTAGTCGCCCGAGCACTGCATAAACATAGCCCCCGATCGGGTGATGCCTTCGTCGCACTCAACATGGCAGCGATACCAGCAGATCTAATTGAATCTGAATTATTCGGTCACGAGAAAGGCGCGTTTACCGGGGCAAACACGCAGCGCAAAGGCAGATTCGAACAGGCCGATCGGGGCACCCTATTCCTTGACGAAATTGGCGACATGCCAGCCGAAACGCAAACAAGGCTGCTAAGGGTTTTGTCCGACGGAGAGTATTACCGTGTCGGCGGACATGAGCCACTCAGAGCCGATGTAAGAATTATCGCGGCGACGCACCAAACCCTTGAGACACTAGTGGCACAAAACAGATTCAGAGAGGACTTATTCCATAGACTTAATGTCATTCGCATACATATTCCAGAACTGCGGGAGCGACGCGAGGACATACCAGTGCTGTCAGAATACTTTCTCAAACAAGCGGCACTTGAACTAAACGAAGATAACAAAATCCTAAAACCTGAAACCGTCAATTACCTTCAAACCCTACCTTGGCAGGGTAACGTCCGTCAGTTGGAGAACTTTTGTCGCTGGATTACGGTGATGGCTGCGGGCGTTGAAGTCTCAATTGAGGATCTACCGCCGGAGCTTCAACAAACAAGCCCTCAATTGTCCGCAGACAGCAACTGGGAAAAGTCCCTCGCGACCTGGGCACGCAATCGCATGGGCGCAGGCACAATCGCAGAGTCTGGATTACTCTATGAGGCGTTACCTCAGTTTGAGCGCATCATGATCCGCGCTGCACTGGAACAAACCGGCGGTCGCAAAAGAGACGCGTCGCTACTGCTTGGATGGGGTAGAAACACCTTGACGAGAAAAATGAGCGAATTAGGGCTGAGCAACTGACGATCAGGCTTTAGTCCATAATCACGTCACCGGGCTTGCAAGGGCTGACTTTCTGCCTTTTAATCTTGCGCTTAACAATTTCCCAAACAGGATTTGTCGACCACTCATGCAAATACCGATGCAACACCTTTTCAGCTTGAGGGCTCAATTTCAGCTACGTTCATTAAGGTCCTGCACTGCCACGAAAACTAAACCAACCGCCTTCATAGCGGCAAGCCAGACGACAGTCGTCGCTGAGAGACAACATGTTTAACGTCGCCCTGTTTGAGCCAGAAATACCGCCGAACACCGGCAACATCATCAGATTATGTGCGAATACTGGTGCAAACCTGCACATCATTAAACCTATGGGTTTTGAACTGGACGACAAGAGACTCCGAAGAGCCGGGTTGGATTACCACGAGTGGGCCGACATCAACCTGCACGACTCACTGGCTGACCTCGTCGAGGCGCTACCCGCATCGCGAATTCTCGCCATCACAACGAAAGGAAAGCATCATTATGCCGAGGTGAATTTTACATCATCTGATGTGCTGCTTTTTGGACCGGAAACACGCGGCTTACCCGCGGACGTTCTTGATTCTTTACCTGCCGATCAAAAAATACGCATACCAATGCGAGCGAACTCACGCAGCATGAACTTATCAAATGCTGCCTCGGTACTCGTCTATGAAGCTTGGCGACAACTTGGTTTTGAGGGTGGAAATTAGTTGATAATCGGTGAGGACTCAGCCTGCTGCTCTGCCCGCTGACGCTTTGATTGCTCGTAAATCGCGTCAAAGTTGACAGGTGCGAGCATAAGCGGAGGAAAACTTGCCTTAAGCACTAAAGAATCAATCGCTTCACGAACGTAGGGAAACAATACACTCGGGCAAAAGCTACCCAGAGTTTGCGACAAGGCCTCAGTGTCCAGGCCCTTGATGAGAAAAATACCGGCCTGCTGAACTTCAGCCAGGTACATCACTTCGTCAGCTTCATTACGTGTTGTGATCGTCACGTGGAGAACAACCTCAAACACATCGTCTTCGAGTCGGTTGTGCCGGGTATTAAGGTCAAGGTTTACCTTCGGCTTCCACTGATCAACAAAACACCCTGGCGAACGCGGCGATTCAAATGAAGCATCTTTGATATAAATGCGTTGAAGCGCGAACTGTGCGCCCTCGGGATTTTCGTTTGGTGTCGGTGACTGATCACTCATTAGTTGTGCTCCACATATCCCCGCGAATCCACCGGGAAAAACATTAAGTTGTCTAGCCGGACAAATGCCCAGCCAAATATTCATCAAGCTTACCCTGCCGCTCAAGCTGCATAAGCTCATCGCATCCACCTACGTGGAAGTCTCCGATCCAAATCTGAGGAACCGTGTGTTGCCCTGACTTATCCATGACGGCCCGTCGCAGCTCAGGGTCTCCATCCACTGGAATATCCTGAAACACAGCACCCTTATGTTTCAACAAATGCCTGGCACGGACGCAGAAAGGGCAGAACCGGGTGGTATACATGACTATTTGATCGTTCATAAAGGGCTTTCCAAATGTACCTGACGCGACTTTCGAATGTGATATCAGCTTTTGATGAGCGGGAGATTGGATGCTGACCATTCGGCCATGCCACCGGACAAGCGATGAACTTGTTCGTAATCCAGAGCTTTCAATTTTTTGCCCGCAGCACTGGAGCTTTGGCCCATTTTACAAACGATGACAATGGGCGAATCTTTATGCTTTTGAAGTTCGCTTGCCCGGCTGTCCAGATTTGATAGCGGAATGTTGATTGCATCAACGATATGTCCCGCACCGAATTCTTTTGTATCCCTGACATCAAGTACAACAGCATTGTCTCTGTTGATCATATTCACCAGCGTGGACGTTGAAACCGAAGCACCACCTTGTTTGCCCTCATTAACCAGAAACGCTACCGCGAGGAAAATGAAAGTGCCCACCAGAATATAGTGATTTCCGATAAACTCAAATATTTGCTCAATCATACCTTCGCACCTGATTACCCTTTACGCTAACGTGAGCTAAGCTTCGTTAATGAAGCACAGAACAAAACCAGCTTAAAAACAGTCGCGCAGTATACACTAAAGGACGTAAAATTCATTTTGAGAAAGCGTAATTTAACTTTAATCCTGATTCACAGAGACACACCCCATGCCCAAAGCTTCAAGCTTAAATCCCGCCGATAAAACCAACCAGCATGCCACATCGGCTCGAACACCCCATCTTTTGCTCATACTTGACGGCTGGGGACATCGAGAGGAGAAAGAGGCAAACGCGATACAGCTCGCTGAAACGCCGACCTGGGACAATCTCTGGCAGAGCAGACCTCGTACGTTAATATCCGGTTCAGGGCTTGATGTTGGTTTGCCACCGGGTCAGATGGGTAACTCCGAGGTTGGACACATGAACCTGGGTGCGGGCAGAGTCGTACACCAGGATTTCACTCGAATTTCTCAGGCGATTGAGGATCGAAGCTTTTTTGAAAACCCTGTCCTTAAACAGGCCATTGGCGCTGCTAATAAGCGCCGAGGCGCCGTTCATATCATGGGGCTGGTATCTCCGGGCGGCGTCCATAGCCATGAGGAACACATAAAAGCTGCTATCACTCTGGCATTTGCTGAGCAGGCGAGCGCCGTCTATTTACACGCTTTTCTCGACGGTCGCGACGTTCCACCCAGAAGCGCCGCAGACTCACTGCAACAATTGGATGATCATATTAAGTCACAAGGTAGGGGAGGAATCGCCTCGATTGTTGGGCGCTATTATGCGATGGACCGCGACAACCGCTGGGATCGTGTGTCCTGCGCCTATGCATTGCTTACTGAATCCACGTCAGACTTTGTGGCAACTTCGGCTTTAGCAGGTCTAAAACAGGCCTACGACAGAGACGAATCTGATGAATTCGTTAAACCAACTTCGATCGAAATCGATGGCGAAACCGCCAGCATCAACGATGGCGATTCACTCATCTTCATGAACTTTCGCGCTGACCGCGCCAGAGAGATCACCCGCGCGTTTGTCACAGAGGGTTTTTCCGAATTTGAACGTCACACAACCCCACAACTCGCGAGCTTCGTATGTCTTACACAATACGCTGCAGATATCGATTGTCCCTGCGCCTTTGGTCCCGAGGCGCTAAACAACACGTTGGGCGAATATCTGGCGAACCTGAACAAATCGCAACTGCGCATCGCGGAAACGGAAAAATATGCACACGTTACCTTCTTTTTTTCGGGCGGCAAGGAAGCCCTTGTTGCAGGCGAAGAACGTGTGCTAGTCCAGTCACCCTCCGTTGCTACCTATGACCTGCAACCAGAAATGAGCGCACCGGAGCTGACCGACAAGCTTGTCGGAGCAATAGAGTCGGGAAAATTTGATGTCATCGTCTGCAACTACGCCAACGGCGATATGGTGGGACATACCGGTAATCTCGACGCCGCCATCAAAGCCGTACAATGTGTCGATGATTGTCTGTTGCGCATCACTCACGCCATCGAAACAGCAAAAGGCCACTGCCTGATCACGGCAGACCACGGCAATGTTGAGCAAATGAGCGATCATGAAACAGGGCAGGCACATACAGCACATACTTCTGAGCTGGTACCTCTCATTTATGTAGGGGGCGCTGCAACAGAATTTAATGATGAGTTAAAAGGCACGCTCGCCGATGTATCACCTACACTATTATCACTGATGCAGCTGCCGCAGCCACCCGAGATGACAGGTCACTCGCTGCTGCGCAGTCACGCTGAAGCCAATGCAGAATGAACAGGCCCGTTGCATGCTGGAGAGACCAACCTTGTATCTAGATCGCGCTGCCATAAAAACGGCTCATGGGGTAACTGAAACTATTGTCCGAGTAATGCTTGTGCTCGGCATGCTCACACTTGGCATTTTCGTCAACGCCGCAGAAACTGCAAAGCCGACAAAAAGCGCCGAGGAGATCAAACAGACCCTTGATGCACTTGAGCAAGAGATTGATAAATTCAAGCAAATGATTGAGGCGACAAAAGGCACTCGTTCGGCGCTGGAGACCGAACTGGAAAAAAATGAGAAGACCATTAACAAGACCATCAAAAAAATTAATGCCATCGAACAAGACTTGAAAGTCGGACGGCAAAAAATTGGTCAGTACAGCAAACAACAAAAACAATTAACGGTTCAACGAGATGAACAGCAATCGCAACTTAAAACTCAGTTAAGAGCCTCTTACCAATTAGGTAAGCAACCGTATTTGAAAGTATTGCTCAACCAAGAAGACCCTAACAAATTATCGAGGATGCTTAATTACTACGGGTATATTAGTGAAGCTCGGTCTGAGCGAATTGGAGACTACAGCAGCACAATCGATGACCTCGCTAGCGTGACTGAAAAGCTTGAGCGTCAGAACGCTGCACTGACAGCTAATCGCCAATCGCTCAACAACGAACGCAACCTTCTCGAGTCTAAGCAGAAGGCGCGTCAGGCAACAATCAAGTCCTTGAATATGGAAATAAGCCGTAACGGCACTCGCCTCGAAAACAAGATGAAGGATCAGAGACATCTGGAGGAATTGCTGACTCGAATCGCTGCCGGCGTGATTAATTTACCAAAACAAATAGACGCCAGGACATTTTCCAGTCGCCGCGGCGACCTCTTGATGCCAGTTTCAGGCAAGATTAAAAATCGTTACGGCAGTCGCAGAGGCGATGGCAAATTAAAATGGGATGGTGTCATGATAGCGGCAAAGAGCGGCGACCCTGTGCATGCGGTGCACTACGGTCGGGTCGTCTTTTCTGACTGGCTCCGCGGATTTGGATTACTCGTCATTATTAGTCACGGTGAAGGCTACATGTCATTATACGGTCACAACGAGGTGCTTTATCGCCAAACCGGTGATTGGGTGACCGCTGGAGAGATCATTGCCACCGTCGGAGACACTGGCGGTCAACTAGAATCAGGGCTTTACTTTGGTATTAGAAATGCAGGGAAGCCAGCAAATCCACAGCAATGGTGCAAAACCAGAAATCGTGGTGCAGCGTAAAAACATACTTCTTGGAAGTAAAAAGGTAGTACGACTATGAAATTTTCACTCCCAGCGTTTTTTCTCATTGCCTGCCTCGCTGCACACCAACCCGCTTTCGGGATGGAAGACAGCGAACTCGAAGAGTCAGCACCACCAACTGAACCAACCGCAGGCGAGACGACAGCCTCTAGCACCGAGTTACCTCCACGCCTGCCACTCAACGAGCTTCGCGTGTTTGCCGAGGCATTCGATCGGATCAGTAATGCCTACGTCGAAGAAATCGATGATAGAACTCTGCTTGAAAACGCGATCAAAGGTTTGTTGTCACAACTTGACCCCCACTCGGCCTATCTAGACAAAAGCTCATTTTCGGACCTGCAAGAAAACACCACAGGCAATTACGGCGGTATCGGATTAGAAGTTGGAATGGTTCGCGGGTTCGTCACAGTAATTTCCCCCATGGACGACACGCCCGCTGAAAGAGCAGGCATCGAATCCGGTGATGTCATTATTCAGATTAACGATTCGGTAATCAAAGGCATGTCGTTAAACGAAACCATCGAAGCCATGCGCGGCGAACCCGGTAGCGACGTTGTGCTTTCAATTACTCGGGAGGGCGAGTCGCAACCATTGGAAATGACACTGACCAGACAAGTTATTCAGGTTGCCAGTGTTCGCGAGCGATTACTCGAAGATGGTTTTGGCTACATTAGAATAGCCCAGTTCCAAAGCGCTACCGGACAAGAGGTCAGGCGGGCAATGGAGAAGCTAACTGAAGAGGGCAAACTATTTGGTCTGGTGCTGGATCTGCGAAACAACCCGGGCGGTTTGCTACAGACGGCTGTTGAGGTCTCAGATGTTTTTATCGATGACGGTTTGATCGTCTATACTGAAGGCCGGTTATCTCAGTCGGCACAACGTTACAACGCTTCCACGCCGGATCAGTCCGAAGGTGTACCGCTGATCGTACTGGTCAACGAAGGGAGTGCTTCGGCTTCAGAGATTGTCGCCGGCGCGCTCCAAGATCACAAGCGCGCTGTCATCATGGGCGTTAGGACCTTTGGTAAAGGCTCGGTACAAACCGTATTGCCGCTAAGCAATGAAATCGCCATCAAACTCACTACTGCACTTTATTACACGCCCAATGGCAGATCGATACAGGCCGAGGGCATCGTGCCAGACATCTGGGTCGAGCGCGCAACAGTGACGAAAGTTAAATCGAACCCCTTCAGAATCAAGGAAAGAGATTTGGCCGGCCATCTGGCTAACGGAGACAAAGCCCCTGAGGAAATGGCTAATGACGAGGACGAGGTAACAGACCTCTCAGCCACGGATTATCAACTCAATGAGGCCCTGACTCTGTTGAAAGGGATAAACATTCTGGCCACAAATAAAGATGTACCGAAGGGCTAGCGCCGACAATGATGGACAAACTGTTTCGTAGGGCCGCGATTTTTATCGCCAGTTGCTTTTTCTCCATCACCCTCTTGGCCAAACCTGAAATAATCGCGGCAACCGGTACCGACGACTTCCGGCCCAACGCTTACGTCGCGATCATTATTGATGACATGGGACACAATTTCTCTCGGGGTAAACGTGCAATCGCACTTCCTGCGCCTATCACCTATTCGGTACTGCCCCACACCAGGTACACCCAGCAACTGGCTTCGCTTGCCCACAAAGAGGGCAAACAGGTCATGTTGCACTTACCAATGTCCAATCTTAACCGCATCGCGCCGGGTCCTGGCGCGTTAACCGCCAGCTTAGAAAAATCTGAATTTCTGCATGTGCTTGCCACTGCCATTAACGATATCCCGAACGTCAGCGGCATCAACAATCATATGGGCAGCTCGCTTACGCAGAAAGCGGTGCAGATGTCGTGGCTGATGAAAGAGATCAAAAACCAAGGACTTTTCTTCATTGATTCAAGAACGACAGAAAAAAGCATCGCTACGAATATCGCTCGACTGCACAGGGTAAAATCATCCAGCCGGGATGTATTCCTCGACCATCAACCGGATGCTAAGGCAATCGACATGGCGTTCCGCAAGCTCATTTCGCTCGCCCATAAAAAAGGCACCGCTATTGCCATTGGTCATCCGCATCTTGCCACCTTGTCATACTTAGAAAAGGCACTGCCGACTTTGCGAGAGGAAGGTATAGAAATCGTTCAGGTTTCAGAACTGGTCGAACTTCAAGGTTCGCGTTTTGCTCGGGTCAAAGCGATTGCTTCAGCTAAATCAAGCGTGCCTTCATATATGGCTCGACCAGTGATAACGCCAACAATCCCGCCGTCTACCCGCGCTTCTATTTCCAGCAATGCTTCAACGTCGCCGATATCATTCACACCACCCGAGGCAATGACAGGAACGGATATGCCATCGGCTAACTCCTTAGTCGAGTGAAGATTAATACCGCCCATCATGCCGTCCTTGCCAATATCAGTGAACACAATGCCCTCGATACCGTCTGCTTCAAAAAGGCTCGCCAGCGCTTTGACGGAAATATCAGTCACATCTTTCCAGCCGTTAATCGCGACCATACCGTGCAGCCCATCAAGTCCAACCATAATGTGACCTGGAAACTGCCGACACATCTCTCCAACAAACTCAGGACTTTCAACCGCCTTGGTACCGATGATTAGCTGATCCACTCCGGCATTCAGGTATCGCTCGATAATTTCTGCGCTTCTGATACCGCCACCTAACTGAATAGTTAGCGAAGGATGATTGTTGGCGATCCTTGCAATCGCATCATTGTTTACCGGAAAACCGTTAAAGGCGCCATCAAGGTCGACCAAATGCAATCGTTCTGCGCCTTGTTCTACCCACTTGTCAGCCATACCAACCGGGTCTTCTGAATAAGCCGTCAACTCGTCAAGACGTCCCTGCTTTAGGTTGACGACCTTACCATCCTTAAAATCAATCGCTGGAATTATCTGCACTTACAAAGATCCTTTTGTTGATGGCACAACATCCGCCATACGGGGATCAAGCGTCAGCGCCATGCGTAATGCTCGCCCAAATGCCTTGAATACGGTTTCAATCTGATGGTGCGCGTTTTCACCGCGCAGACAGTCGATGTGCAAAGAGATGTTTGCGTGATTCACCAACCCCTGAAAAAACTCATGGAATAAATCCACATCAAACCCACCCACCTGCGCGCGTTTAAACCCGACATGGAATTCAAGCTCAGGCCTGCCAGAAAAGTCGATGACGACCCTCGACAGCGCTTCGTCTAAAGGGACGTAAGAATGACCATAACGGGTGATGCCTTTCTTATCTCCAACGGCCTTGGCAATCGCCTGACCTAGCGTGATGCCAATATCTTCCACGGTGTGGTGTGCGTCAATCTCAAGATCACCTTTCGCTCTGACCTGCAGATCAATCAAGCCATGTCTGGAAATTTGATCAAGCATGTGGTCCAGAAAGGGCAGACCCGTGTCAAATTCTCTTTGTCCAGTGCCGTCGAGATTAACAGAAACCTGAATTTGGGTTTCCAACGTGTCTCGGGATATTTCAGCCACTCTTGAAGAAGTCATCGTCGCCTCATTTTAAAGTATTCGCACAAGTTGTGTTCAGCCCTACGACAAGCAAATCAATACAAGGCTCGTCGCAGGCGGCATTATAAGGATTTTAGAGCGCACTACCATTAGGTAAATACCGATTATCCGTGTTCTTTTTTATCCACTTACGCAGTTCTGCGCTAAACGACTCCCGCTTTTTCATCTCTCTTACGAGGTAAACAACGGGGGATCTCACCCCCGCGTCCCATCCAGACAGTTGCATCTCAGCGAGGGTAAAGAATCGCACCAGCGCATCCAGCTCATCATTTGCCAACAATTCAGCATTACGCCAACTGGTTGCTTCTAGTCGCATTAGGCCTGCATTATCCCGCACCTGGGCAGAGGACATCGCATCCACCAGCTTTTCAGGGTTGGCATCACGAAAGCAGGCAAGCAGCTCAATGAGTTTCTCGTGCGATACAACGTCGATATCTTTTTTATTCCCGGGTTCCCAGGTTCCAATCGTCACTTTTACTCCCTACGCCGTTTCAGGACCAATTTGCACTAACATTTTGCCCGAGTTCTCACCCTGCAACAGACCAATCATGGCATTCGGCGCATTTTCAACGCCCTGCATAATCGTTTCCTGATACTTCATCTTTCCCTCTGCAATCCACTGACGCATATCTGAGAGGAACTGATCCTTCAGGTCAAAAAACTCATACACAACAAAACCTTTCATCGTTACTCGGTTATAGATCATATTGGATAACGTAGTCACACCCTCAGACCTTGCGCCTTTCGTGTTGTATGCTGAAATCATGCCGCAAACGGGTACTCGACCAAGCGCTCGCATCTGCCCCATCGCAGCATCCAGATGAGCGCCACCAACGTTCTCAAAATAAACATCGATGCCATCGGGCAACAGTTCGTGCAACGAGCGGGCTATTGATTGCGTTTTATAATTAAAGGCACCGTCCAACCCTAATTCGTTAGTCAGGAAGTCGACTTTCTCATCTGAGCCGCAACTGCCTATCGTTCGACAGTTTTTGATTTTTGCAATCTGCACCGCGACCGAGCCCACAGCACCAGCAGCTGCAGAAACAAACACATTTTCATTTTCTTTCAGCTCGCCGGTCACGAGCATACCGCCGTAAGCGGTGAGTCCTGTCATACCAAGCACGTGCAGGTGGGTTGTTAACGATTCACCTTGAGGAACAATTACTGACAAATCCTTACCGTCACTCAGGTGATACTCTCTGAAACCCGCCCTGTGCAATACGTAACTGCCTTCCTCGAAGTCAGGATGATTGGACTCGGTGACCTGACCGATAGCACTCCCTTCCATCGCCCTATCGAGCTTTGTCTGACCATTTGTCATTGCCGGTCTCATTGCCGGGTCAACGGACATATAAATATTTCGCACGAGCACTTCACCATCGGCGGGAGCGTTCAGCGTCGCTTCTACTAAGGCGAAATCGCCATTAACCGGCATACCCTCGGGACGCTTAACGAGATGAATTTCTTTGCTCACGACCATTGTTTTGCTCCATTCAGAATGTATCGGTCCATGATAACCCAGATACCATTGCGCAGGTCATCGTTTGATCACTAAAACTGACATCGGATCTTCGCGCCTTGCCGCGCTGAAAACAGCGGTATCGATGCAAAACGAAAGTGTTCTTTACGGCCAACTTGGCAGCGCGGTTTCATATGCGGGTTGTAACAAATGGCGTCACGATATGGCTGCAAGTTTTTGCCTCACTCGCAGCATACTTGGTTCTTTTTGCGTGCCTCTACTGACTATTAAGCAACCAGCTATAGTCAATATCGGTATCAACTTTCTCGAACTCGACATCAGGCACATATTTTCTCAAAAACGCTTCAATACCACCGCCTGCATCGAAGTCCTCGCCATACCAGTCGAGTAATTTTGTCACATGCAGCGTGTCGCCTTTGAGGTAAGCACCTTTGCCTTTATGCTGAAAAAATCTAAACGCACCCGCTTCAAGTTGTTCTCGAACCGACGCCGATTTGAAAGCTTCCAGCGGCAAATCCGGACAACTCAGCGACGCGCAATTAACGGCAAAATGGATTCTTGGGTCCCCTAAGGGCCGAATAATTTTGTGCTCAATATCATCTAGCGTTAGTTTGCCGTCACTATTTGTCAGCATCACATAGTCCCAGGGTCCCTTAAAGAAACCGCCGATGTCGCGAATACTTTCAAGCGGCCAATTATCCAGAATCAACTGTATCGTTAGAATATTGTAAGCATTGATATAGAACGCCAGCTTGTCGTCATCGGAGGAAAGCTTGTTGACATCGAAGGTTCTGACTTGCTCGACCACGACCGCAAATCCGGGGTCTCGAGAAAAACCCGGGTAGTCGACCAAATTCACTGTCATGCCTTCTTTTTCACCCGGCGCAACATACTTCAGAAGCAACTGGTCAAAAATTTTCCAATCAGGCTCGGCGGCTGACGCAGGCAAACACACAAAACTCAAGAGCAATGTCGCCATATATACGCCAAACATCTGCTTGTTCATTTTGCTTCAGAAGCTCCTGCCAAAAATTCTGTGATTGAGCTTTGTAGGATTGAGTGCCTGAATGGGAACAACAACTGCCAAATACGTTGTCGTTGCTCCCGATCTCATCAGCCATTCAGTTTCTTGAACGTAATACTTACAGCAGCGCTAGAATCGCATCTGCGGCACTGACTTCGAAAGCACCTGGCGCTTCAACATTGAGTGCTGTGACTACCCCATCTTCCGCGATCATTGCATACCGCTGTGATCGCTTGCCAAGGCCAAACGCTGAACCGTCCATTTCCAGTCCGACCGCGCTTGTGAAATCTGCGTTGCCATCCGCGAGCATAATCAGCTCTTCCGCATTCTTATCTGCGCCCCAAGCTGACATCACAAACGCGTCATTTACAGACAAACAAACCACCGCATCGACACCTTTGGCTTTAATTTTATCTGCATTTGCAACGTAACCGGGCAAATGCGCCGCACTACAGGTTGGCGTGAAGGCCCCGGGCAGCGCGAAAAGCACAACCTTTTTGCCGGCAAACAGGTCATCTGTCGTCATGTCCTGCGGTCCCTTTTCGCCCATCACTTTCATTGTCGCTTGGGGTAGTTTATCTCCAACTTGTATCGTCATGCTTGTCTCTCTTTCAGGGTTAAATTGCTTGTGTGTTAAAAAAGAATTGTTTTCTTCGTGCTACACGCTGTCTGGCAGCGTTTTGCCCCTCTTTGCGAGGGGCAACGCCAAGGCATGGGCTGCTAGTTAAGTACCGCTAGCATGTCCTCAATATTCGTGAGCTTGACCCGCGGACGATCGCTCGCGGCGCCGTTGCTAAGTTCATGCTCATCAATTTTTTTCCAGTCACTGTAGGTTATGACATCAGGTTTTCTCGCTGTCAGCAATGACACCACATCCTCGGCTGATTTCCCGGGCTCAAATACAACCCCGGCTCTCGCGTCATCCGCCATATGGTTTACCGTTTCCTGAGCGTCAGTTTTGTTGGTGCCGATAACACCGGTCGGGCCTCTCTTGATCCAGCCCGCAACATACATGCCGGTCAGTGGGTTCTTGTCATCGTCAGTGATTCTGCCTTCGGTGTTCTGAATAGTGCCGTTGTAATCGTCAAAAGGCACTTCTGCGACGGGGGCACCTCTGTAGCCTACTGACCGGAACACCATACCAACCGGAATAATCTCCTCTTGATCCGTCGCTCGCGCTTTCACACCACCTTTTTCATCCGCATAGGCTTCGTTCTTAACGATTTTAATCGCGGAGACAGTGCCATTTTCACCCATGAGTTCGGTCGGAGAAACCAGAAAGCGAATTGTAAGGTGTCTGCTTTTGTCTTGCTCTGTGCGCTGCGCGAACTCCTCAATCACGGCCACGTTTTTCTTGACGTTTTTATCGCCGGAAGCATCAAGCTCTGCCAGGCTGGCAGGGTCAAGTGTCGCCTCGCCCACCGGGACAAAAACATCAGCATCGTCCAACTCACCCATTTCCTTAATCTCTGGAGGCGTGAAAGCGGCTTGTGCTGGTCCTCGACGCCCTAATACATAAACGTTTTTGACTTTGCTCTTTCGCAGCGCGTCTAAGGCATAGTCAGCCATGTCAGTTTTAGCCAGTTCCTCGTCCGTTTTGCAAAGAATGCGCGCAACATCAATGGCGACGTTACCCAGCCCAATCACTGCTACACTTTCCTGAGAAAGATCAAATTCGAAATCGGTGCAATCAGGGTGGCCGTTGTACCATGCAACGAAGTCAGTCGCGGAATGACTGCCTGTCAGCTCTTCACCGGGAATGCCAAGGTTCCTGTCCGACGGCGCGCCGGTAGCGAACATGATTTGATGATAGTGCGCTTTTAAGTCGTCAAGCGTGATATCGGTACCGTATTCCACGTTACCGAAAAATCTGAAGGAAGAATGCTGAGCGCTCTTGTCGTAGGCCCGAGTCACGGTTTTGTACTTTTGATGATCCGGTGCAACACCGGCTCGCACCAAACCAAAAGGTGTTGGTAAACGCTCGAACATATCCATTTCAACGGTCAAATCCGTTTGCTTCAGAAAGTTGCTGACGGTGTAAAAACCCGCCGGTCCTGATCCGATAATCGCAACCCGCAACGGATTCGACTCACTACCCACTTTAGACATGTAACGCTCCCTATTTTGACTTCCAGAAGACTATCAGATTCAGCAATGAAAACGGAAGTATCCTGCACAGATTCACTGGACATACCAATGATGCTTCCTCAAGGCCGCGGAGAGGTTATACTTAATTGATCGCCCAAACCCAATACCAAAATACACCCACTCATCGGATCGTCCTTTGACTGAATCGCCAGACACAGCAACAAACACCGGTTGGCTGAAAGCGCTTGGCATCAGACCCCAAGAAAAGTCGCTAGTCGCGCTACTATTTAGCAACATGTTTATGTCTGGCCTTGCCATTGGCATGATCAGAGTCTGTGCCTTCACGCTGTTTCTGGAAACATTCGGATCAGACCAACTCGCCGTCGTTGCTATCATGCTTGCGTTCACAGGAACATTTGTAACGGTGCTGCTCAACAACGTCACCCGAGGATTCTCAGTAAATGGCTACCTCTCTACACTGATAGGCACCATCCTGTTTGGCTTAATCGCCATCAGATTGCTGCTTGAAGACAACCAAAACGATTTTTTGATTTATTGTTTACCTCTGTTCTTTGAGGTCGTTTACATGCTGTTTAGCCTGCAGTTTGTCTCTTTGATCTCCAGGCTACTCAACGTAAGACAAACAAAAAGGCTCTCAGGCATCACGCGGTCGGGGGAATTCCTCGCCGAGCTCGTCGGTGGCCTCAGTGTTGTGCTACTACTGAAATACATCTCTGTCCAAGATTTATTATCAGTCGCAATACTTGCAACTTTCGGCGTATTTGGGGTTATTCAGTTCACCGTTCGCAAATTCCAGCACCGCCTGATTGTGACTCCTGATGATTTAGTAGAAGGCAAAGAGGGAAATCGCATTGGCGCGTTACATAAAAGCCCCTATGTCAGATTGATTGTTCTATGCTACGCCGGCTTTATTTTCGCCTACTTTTTTCTCGAAGTCGCTTTTTATGACTATGCCGCCGCGCAGTTTCCGAAAGAAACCGACCTCGCAGCTTTCATTGGCCAGTTTTTTGCCACCGCTGGTTTAATCACATTAGTCACCATGGTCTTTTTGTTCGCGCCCTTTCTTCGAAAGTTTGGTGTATTGGGCGCGATGATTGCCTTCCCTATCGCTGTTGCGCTGGGGTCAATTATTGTCGGTGGAATGGAGCTTACAGGCACGGCACCGCAGCTGATCTTTTTTGTCATCGTTATCACCAATGGCATGCGGTTCGTGCTTCAATCTGCGATTTGGCGCCCGAGCATCGCGATTTTGTTTCAGGTGCTGCCTGATCGACAACGGTCTCAAGGCACCGCACTTATCGAGGGCATTGTCGACCCGATTTCAGGTGGTGTCGCCGGCGTCTGCCTCTACGCGTTAACAAGCTTTTTAGGCTGGGCGCCAAAAGACTATTTGTTAGTACTGGCACTCATCATGGCTGCCTGGATTGCCGCTAGTTTCTTCATCAAAAAAATGTATCTTTCCAATCTTCTGGTCAACATTCAGAAAAGAAAACTGGGCGAGTTATCGCTGCAAGAGCTTGACCTTGAGAGTCTGGACATTATCAAAGGCGGGCTTAAAAGCATTTATCCAGCCGAAATTTTTTACTGTCTTGATTTGCTGGAGGAGATTGACCACCCGGAACTTACTGAGCTGATTAAAACCACCCTCGCGCATAAAAGTAATGCAGTAAGGATCGATTCGCTCAATCGTGCATCCCGTTTACAGCTGAGCACTCTGACGCCCCAGGTGCGTAAGCTGATTGATTCTGAGCTTGACCCTGCGGTCTTGGGTCAAGCGCTTATAACGTATGCTTCTCTGAAACCAGACGACACTATCGAGGTTCTGCGGAAAATTCTCGACCTTTCCGATCCGGCCGTTCGTGAGGGCGCGCTGGTCGGCCTGCTCGATTTCAAGTCCGATTTTCAACCAGCCATAGACCTATTAATTTCAATGAGTCGTTCGCTCGAGGTATCGACAAGAGCGCTCGCGGCGGAGATTATTGGAACTATTGGTGCTGCAAAGTTCTCCCCTTATCTTAAACCGCTGCTACATGACGAGGCCGTTAGCGTCGTCAAAGAGGCAATTATTGCTGCTGGCAAGCTTAAGGACCCTGAATTGCTCTCACATGTCGTCTCTCATATATCGAACTCAAACCTGCAAAGTGCGGCTGGCATCGCTTTGCGATCGTATGGCGACTTGGCGCTGTATGAACTGGAGGCTAAGTTCGATGCTACAAATACAACAATGCAAGAAAAGTTACGGCTTATTGATATCGTTTGCGAGGTTGACATAAAAAAATCAAACGAGTTCTTGATTCGCCATCTGGATACAACGAGCCCGGAGCTGAGGCATGCGATCTACCTTGGGCTGGCAAGCGGTCATTACCAGGCGAGTCCCGATGACAAATATTTGTATGTCAATATTCTCAATGTGGAAGTAAAAGCAATTACTCGTCTTATTGCCGCCAACATCGATCTAGGTCGTCTTCCTGACCATGACCAGTTACGGAGGGCCTTGCTTAACGAACTCGACATTAGACTCGACAACATGCTGTTGTTGACTTCTTTTCTCTTTCCTTCGATTGCCATACTGAACTCGAGAGCAAACTTGAGCTCCAACATCCCTGACCGCAGAGTATTCGCCTTAGAGATCTTGGACAATCTACTTTCTCCGGATATAAAGCGGATTGTCATTCCGTTGCTTGATGACATTACCCCCGCTGAAAAACTCGAGGCTCTCAACGCCAGCTTCCCGCAACGAAAGCTCGATCCTGAATCGCGATTTCAGGATCTACTCGAATACAGCGCTGACAACGCTTTTTCTTGGACAAAAGCGTCACTGCTACACCAGATAGGCAAATCACGTAGTGCGAATCATCTGCACAACGTCAAACAAGGGTTGGCAGATGAGGAACCGATTGTACGAGAAACAGCGATTTGGGCGCTGGCTCAACTCGAGCCTAATGGCTTGGAGGAAATACTTAAACAACATTTGCGCGACCCAAATCCAGCTGTTGCCGCAGTCGCCACTGAGCTCCTTGCTGCACCCGATGCGTAAAAACGCCAGCACCGTCAAACGGTATGGCACTCAATTGGCAACGCCAAAATCTACCTATGTCTCTGGCAGTCTGCCAACAACCTGCGCATAATATCGAGATAAGCCCATGACCAAGCATTTGCGCCTTTAACCTTATGTTATTGACCATCGAAAAAGTCCTGATACTAAAATCAGTCAATATCTTCTCCTCGGTGCCCGAAGCACAGCTGGTGGATATGGCAACAGTGGTCGAAACAGTCGAGTTTACGGCCGGAGAGGTGATACTTAATCAGGGCGAACTTGGGAATTCCATGTACATTCTGGCCAGTGGCAAAGTTCGCTTCTTTGATGGCGATAAAGAGCTTGATGTTGTCGGTGGGCGCGCCGTATTCGGCGAGCTTGCAGCATTAGACCCAGAACCCAGATCCGTCTCTGTGTCAGCAGTTGAGGATTGCACACTGCTAAGGCTCGAAGGTGAATCACTTTACGATCTGATGATCGGCAACAAGGAAGTCACACGAGGCATTATCCACGTCCTCTGCGAATACACGCGTAATAATCTCGCCCTAGCGAATCGCGAAAAATATCAACAACCGGCAAACAATGAACACTAGCGCTAACGACTAGAACGGCGCTGCCATTACATTCGACTTACACACAGAGCGTCCAAACGACACTAGAATGTGCAATCACCCTGCAGGAAACACGCTCATGTCACGAAAAACTGTACTTATCGCCATCCCTTTTGCTGTCCTTGCATTGATTGCTATTGGTGTCTTCGTCGCGCTCGACAATCCTGAGTATTACCGAGAAAAAATCCAAGCCACCGCTGAAACAGAGACCGGTTTTGAGATTGAAATCAATGGTGAACTGAACTGGCGCTACTGGCCACCTATCGCCATTAGTATCGAAGACGTGGATGTGCGTCCTGCTGGTTCAGATGTGCCTTTAGCAACGCTAAAGTCAGCAGCCGTTGACCTGAAGCTCTTGCCATTGTTGTTAGGAACAGGCGACCTCGCGATAGATGGCCTTAATATCGATGGCTTAACCGTTAACGCGATGATCGATCAACAAGGGCGGGGTAATTGGGAAACCGACGATCTGTCTACTGAGACTGACGAAGCTGATAGCGTGAATGCTGACGTCGATTCCGAAAACTCGCTGGACCTTGATATTGGTGCGATGTCGATCACAAACGCCGCAGTGACATATATCGACGAGTCAACCGGAGAGCACTACGCTATCAATCTAAAATCGTTACAGACCGGCGCTGTCAGCTACTCTGCATTAACGCCCATGTCATTCGAGTTATCCC
>ERZ1048872.1174-NODE-1174-length-23081-cov-11.572614_pt1 | contig 23081 bp, 20 predicted proteins | sample MGYA00383100_ERZ1048872 | MGnify/ENA primary metagenome ERZ1048872 (study PRJEB29581, sample SAMEA5548370) | metagenome | biome: marine; feature: coastal; material: water | depth 50 m | study: Short-term variability in the microbial, nano- and picoplankton...
CACCTCAAACCTCGTTTTCGGCGCTATCGCAGAGGCCGGAACGCCGGACCGTCAAGTTCTCTCCTCGGCACCACCTCAAACCTCGTTTTCGGCGCTATCGCAAACTTATCTTCTGCGTTGTCGGAAAGGTGCAACCGCACGTCGTCAGTTCGCGAATGCTAAAGCATAAACACCTGAGTGCAAGTTAATTTCGCACGGCCCATCAGCTTAAACTGCGAAAATACACGCCAAGACTGACTTTTTTGGCTCAGCCGCCAAGAAAATCAGATACAGCGGTGATGTAGGCACTGAAATTTTCGCGCCGAATGTTGTGCCCTGCATCGGGAATATGGCGTGCTTCAAAATAGCGGTTTTCTGCCAAGATACTCTCTACGACGGTTTGCTTGAGCATGCCATCCCTCGGGCCATCAGCATAAACCAACATCGCAGGGCATTTGATTTTCGGTATGTTTAACCGCCAATCACTATATTTCAGTCCCTCAAGGGCAAGTTCTCCAACCTGCCGATTAGACTGCACCCAATGCGGAAAATCATCGGCGTGCCAGAGCGGATGCTGTTTGCGGCCCATTGCTAAAATGTCTTCGTCCGACATCGCTTGCATCGAGGCTATATATTGCTTGAAGCCTTGACGCCTTTTGTTCGCACTTTCCTCGCTTTCATTACCCGGATTATCAGACCAAGGCGGGTCCTCGAGTACTATTTTCGAGACAAGTTCCGGATAATTTGCGGCTAAACCGGCAACGGTACCAGCGCCCATTGAATGACCCAAAACCATCGCTGGTTCCAACCCGAGGTATCTGATCACAGAGGCCAGATCATTCACGAGGTCAGAAGAATCACCAATTTCCCGACCCGACTGCCCGTGATTGCGGGCATCCACCATCACAATGTTGAAGGATGATTGGAGTTTTTCGACTACCCGGGCCCAACAGAGGCCGTTGTCTGTGACCCCATGCGCCAACACGAGTGCAGGTTTTTCAGCCTTACCACTTTGATAAAAGTGGATGGGTACAGTGCCAGTGGTGACCTTACCTTCCTTCCATATATCCATGTCAATCCTCGATTGGGTTAGCCAAAGTTCACTTTGCAAAAAGACTGTTGCTCTGAATGATTAACTCGCTCTCTAAAATATCGCATGATTTTTCGAGAACTTCTGTGATTTTGCACGAACCATGCTTTTAAGGGCATCGACTTTTTTGGCAAGCGCCTGCGGTAAAAATGATACCACTCTCGGCGCGTTAGGAAGAGAAGACGTCCGGTTGAACTGAACACGTTAACGCTCAACGCGGCGTAAGTTAGTGCTCACCCCGATGTGACGACCAACGCCCGTGGCTTTTACCTATGACGATGTGCAGCGATCTTTTCGTCAGACAATGTCTGTCCACTCGGCAGCCAATGGCCGTCTGGCTATCTCCAACACCCCGAGTGTTTGGGGCCTTGGGCGTTAGAAAAGCTGGTCGATGAGCATAGTATGTTCACGATCGGGCCCAGTGGAGACAATTGCGATGGGAACGCCACAGGTTTCTTCAATCCGGTCCAGATAGGCTCTGGCATTCGCTGGCAGCTCATCCAGAGTTTTCGCGCCCTCTGTTGTCTCAGACCAGCCTGGCATATGCTGGTAGACTGGCACGGAATCTCCCGCCGCGTCAGTTTCATAGTCAACACACAGCGAGACTGTTTCTAAACCATCCATCACATCGAGCTTGGTGATACACAGTCCTGATATGCTGTTAATCTGAATCACGCGTTTCAGCGCGTAGGCATCAAACCAACCGCATCTCCTTGGTCTACCGGTGGTTGAACCAAACTCGTGTCCGCGCTCAGCAAGTCGGCCACCTACGTCGTCGAATAGCTCGGTGGGAAAAGGCCCAGAACCAACTCGCGTTGTGTAGGCCTTGGTGATACCGAGAATATAATCTAGATCCAGTGGACCGACGCCACAACCACCACCGATTGCACCCGCGGTTGTGTTAGATGATGTCACAAATGGATATGTGCCCTGATCGATATCAAGTAGCGCACCCTGAGCCCCCTCAAAAAGCACATTTGCGTCCTGTTCGGCGAGTTCACCGAGTCTGCTAACAACATCTGAAACCATCGGCTTAATTTCATCAGCAAACTTAAGGGAAGCATCTAACGTCTCGCTCAGACTGACGGGATCTGTCTTGAAGTACTTCTCTAGCACAAAGTTGTGGTAGTCCATGACCTCTTCAAGCGAGGCCTTAAATTTTTCGGCATCGAACAGGTCCGCAACCCTGAGTCCGCGTCTTGAGACTTTGTCTTCGTAGGCGGGTCCAATACCTCTTCCAGTTGTGCCAATCTTATTGTTACCGCGCACATTTTCGCGCATTAAATCGAGCGCGATGTGATGCGGCAGTATCAGTGGACAACCTGGACTGATGGTCAGTCGTTCTCGCACGTTGACACCTGTGGCTTCAAGCTTTTCGATTTCAGTCATCAATGCCGGTATTGATAAAACCACACCGTTACCAATCAAACACTCCACGTGACTGTGCAAAATACCCGATGGGATAAGATGGAGGATGGTTTTCTCACCATTAACAACCAGCGTGTGGCCTGCATTATGTCCACCCTGAAACCGGACAACTGCTGCGACGTTTTCAGTGAGTAAATCGACAACTTTTCCTTTGCCCTCATCACCCCAGTGTGTACCTACAACAACTAGATTCTTACCCATTAGATCTGTCCATCATGCAATTCCAAAATTCTAATTCAAACATCGGCTCGCTCTCTCACGAGAGTTGCCACTCACCATCTTCGTTAGTCAACTGAAGATCATATGATTGACCTTCAGCAAGAGATTCAAGAACGATATACCCTTCTTTTCTCAATTGAGCCACTTTCTTCCAGCGACTTTTTTCAGTATCAGTGTCGTTTGTCGCCTTTGCTAGCACGCGCCTGCCAATTTCCCGCGTGACATTCACAATACCTAGCAGAGCCTTAGCGTCCATGTCGAACCCGGTGGCTGAGCGTGCTCGACCAAACACTTCACCGACATCATCATAACGACCGCCTTTTGCAATACATTGTTTCTCTCCCTCAATATAGCCAGCAAAAACGATGCCCGTATGATAGCCATATCCTCTCAGCTCGCTGAGATCGAAATAAACATCAATGTTTTCGAATCGATCAGTTATCGCTCGATACAAATTCGCCAGGTGTGCTAATCGGGCCTCAATCTTATTGGTCCCTTTAAATAGCGTTAGCGCATCTTCGATAACTGCTGATGTTCCGCAGAGAGTTGGCAGCGTGACGAGCTGCTCGCAAAGCTTTGCAGGTAAACCGAGTCGTTCCGTTTGCACTTTGAGGCTTGCAACCGACTTTTGTTGGATCAGATTAAATAATGCTGTTTCATCTTTCGTTGTCAGCTGCACATCTTTCATCAGCTCTCTGAAAATGCCAACATCACCAAGCTCTAGATGAACCGCCGTGACACCGAGCGTGCGGATCGATTCAATCATCAAACTCACTATTTCAAGGTCACCGTCAGCACCGGGGGAACCGAACAGCTCGGCTCCGAGCTTGAGAGGCGCTCGAGATGCAAGCATGTTTTCCGGTTTCGTTTGAAGGGCTGTCCCGGCATAGCAAAGACGTGTAATGCCAACTTGATTGAGGCTGTGTGCATCCATCCTCGCCACTTGGGGCGTAATATCTGCACGAATACCCAGCGTTCGGCCAGAGATCTGATCGGTGACCTTGAAAGTTTTCAGATCAAGATCACTGCCTGATCCCGTCAATAATGACTCTAAAAACTCTACCATCGGAGGTATGACGTACTCGTAACCCCAGCTGGTATAAAGATCCAAGAGTCTTCGACGAATAAATTCCAGGTTCAGGGCATCGGGCGGAAGGACTTCGTCCACGCCGTCGGGCAGGAGCCATCGAATATTGCTGCTCATAAACCACGCTCACTCTGAACGGAGTTGGATAGGACAAAACTAAACCCTGTGGGCCAATTTTGCGATTCAAAAAAAAACCGGAAGTAGAACCTCCGGTTTGGCGAATCTTACACTATTTTTACTGATTACTTTTGTTCAAGTAGCTAAAAAAGTCACTATCTGGATCAACCAGCAATACATCGCCTTTGTTAGCGAATGTTTTCTGGTAGGCAGCCATGCTCCTGTAGAACTTATAGAACTCTTTATCCTTGCCGTAGGCGCTTGCGTAAATCGAGGCAGATTCAGCATCACCAGAGCCGCGAATCTCCTCCGCCTCGGAGTAGGCTTCCGCTAGGATAATTTCCCGCTGCTTGTCTGCATCGGCGCGTATACCGGCGCCCAGCTCATAACCCTGAGCACGATGTTCACGAGCCTCGATATCACGCTCTGTGTTCATTCGAGCATATACGGACTGGCTCACATCTGTCGGCAGGTCGATTTTCTTTACCCTGACATCGACAACTTCAACACCCAGTTCGATTCTGGCAACCTCATCCAACTGCTCCGTCAAATTTGTCATCAACTCGTCGCGTTCGCCAGAGACGACTTCGTGCAGCGTGCGATTACTGATTTCGTTTCTCAGGCCATTGTTGATTCGTTGACGCAAGAGACCCTCTGCACGCCGGGTGTCACCCGCGGTAGCTGTGTAAAAGCTTTGCGCATCGTTCACCTTGAACTTAGCGAAAGAGTCGACCATGACCGCTTTCTTCTCGAGTGTTAAGAATCTTTCCGCTGTGATGTCCAGCGTTAAAACCCTCGCGTCAAATTTTCTCACCTCGTTGACAAACGGCTTTTTCAAATGCAAGCCGGGCTCGATATCGGCTCGTACTACCCGTCCAAACTCAAGCAGCACAGCGCGCTCTAGTTCGGTGATAATAAATACCGAATTAACGCCGACAATCCCGAGTATAAAAACAACTACTGCCATTACTAATATTCTTGCTGACATTTATCTGTCCCTCCTGTTAGCAGACCTTCTGTTTGTTCCGTTTGTTGTTTGCTGGTTAGGCGCAACAGAGGTCGAATATCCAGAATTGTTATTGCTCTGCGTTTGATTGATCAGCTTGTCGAGCGGCAGGTACAACAGATTATTGCCACCCTCCACGTCGACCATGACTTTTGTGCTGTTGGCCATCACTGATTCCATCGTATCGAGATACAACCTTTCACGGGTAACTTCCGGTGCTAACTCGTATTCCGCGTAGAGCTTGTTGAAGCGGGCAGCTTCACCGCGCGCTCTGGCGACAACCCGTTGTTGGTAACCCAATGCCTGTTCAACCAGCCTTTGCGCTTCACCTCTGGCCTCGGGTACCACCTGATTGGCATACGCTGTCGCTTCGTTCTTTTCGCGCACTTCGTCCTCTCGCGCTTTAATCACGTCGTCAAACGCGGCGCGAACTGCGTCGGGCGGTGCCGTTTCATCGATAACAACCTGCGTCACTTCGATCCCGGTTGTATAGCGATTCATATACGTCTGTATACGTTCCTTAACCTTGATGCCGAGTTCGGCACGACCGGAAGTCAATACGTCGTTCATCAAAGCGCTGCCAACTTCATGCCTCAGCGCGCTCTCTGTTGACTGATACAGGCTTTGGACCGGATTGCTCACCCGCAGAAGATATTCTTTAACATCGCTGACAACGTACTGCACCTGCATGTTGACCTTAACGATATTTTCATCTTCGGTAAGCATCTCTGAATTGTGCTGGATCGACTTCAGGTCGGTCACACTCTCGGACATCACCTGATCAATGAGGGGAGGATTCCAATGCAATCCCGGCAATAAGATTTCATCGTTCACCTTACCCAGTCGGAGTACAACACCTCTTTCCTTCTCGTCGAGGGTGTAGACACCACTCAGTGCCCAACCTATAACGGCAAGGAGAATCAACCCTCCAATCATGCCCGAGTTCATCTTCATGGTGCTGCCACCACCGGAACCGCCCGAGCCACCGCTTTTACCGCCAAACATTTGACTTAAATTGTTTTGCAGCTTTTTGAAGGCCTCATCTAAATCTGGCGGACCTTGATCATTTTTGTTGCCCCAGGGATCCTTGTCACCTTGGTTGTTACCACCCGGCTCATTCCAAGCCATATTCATCTCCGTTTACTTTTTTCGGGGAAAGTTTGTTATTTTCCCACTATTAATAGAAATAATCACAGTTATTTTGATTTTTGTGTCGCAACAGCTACGACGACGAAAACCTGCTCAACAATCGATTTAAGCGATGTTCCTCAATTCTGACATGCATATATATCATCCCGTCATCTTTCACTTCTTCTTCAAGCACCGCATCGAGGTCAAACAATGCAGACCTTAGTTGTCCTTCAGCCGGCTTCAGCTTTAACCAAGGTTCCACGACATCATGCGACAGTCTTTGGCTTAGCGCCTCGATCAATTCAGGTATACCTTCTCCCGTGAGGCTTGAAACCCAAACCCTAGTTGGTTGCCCATCAGCGTCGCGGTCGACACGCGGCCCTTCCTCCAAAAGATCGATCTTGTTGTAGATAAGCAATTGGGGCACGTCACTTGCTTTGATTTCTTCAAGTACAAGGCCCACCTCTTTCATCTGCAAGTCCCTTTCCTCCGACGACGCATCGACAACATGGAGAATCAGGTCTGACTGTTTTACCTCTTCGAGTGTTGCCCTAAAAGCGTCTACCAATCCGTGAGGCAGTTGCCGAATAAAACCCACCGTATCCGTCAAAATTGCTTTACCGATGATCGGCAGTTGCAGTTCTCTTAGCGTCGGGTCGAGTGTTGCAAAGAGCTGATCTGCAGCATGCACATCAGACTCGCAAAGCCGGTTAAACATCGTCGACTTTCCGGCGTTCGTATAACCCGCCAAAGACACCGTCTTGACGTCGGCGCGTTGCCTCGATCTTCGGTTCTGCGCTCGTTGCTTTTGAACTCGCTGCAGACGCTGACTCACATTCTTTATACGATCACCAATCATTCTTTGATCAGCTTCTAACTGAGTTTCTCCTGCACCTGTAATACCGATTGCAGCGCCCTGACCTCGCCCAGATCCGCCTCTTTGACGGTCGAGGTGAGTCCACCCGCGGACAAGTCGCGTTGACGCGTGCTGGAGCTGAGCAAGCTCCACTTGCAACTTACCTTCGTGGGTCCGTGCACGCTGTGCGAAAATTTCGAGTATTAACCCCGTGCGGCTTAGAATGCGACATTCGAGAAAGGCTTCTAAATTTCTTTCCTGAGTCGGCGTCAGATCCTGATCGAAGATGATTAGACTGGCCTCGTCTTCCTGCGCCTGCGCCTTTATCTGTTCAAGCTTTCCAGAGCCAATGTAAGTTTTTGGGTCTGGGTTTCTTTTCCGCGCAACAATACCTCCTACGGGGATAAGGCCGGCAGAAAGGGTTAACTCGTTCAGCTCTTCCGGTGTCGAGTCGTCTTGTTGAATATGGACAAGAAAAGCTTGAGAACCAAATTCGGGTCTATCGAAAAACAAACGTTAATCCCGGGAGAATTAGGCGTTTCCGCCCTCATCAATTTCGTCACCTGCCATTGCTGGCATCTTCACGTTTCGTGAAGGGACAACGGTTGAGATCGCTGATTTGTAGATCATTTGGCTGACCGTGTTTCGCAACAAAATCACAAACTGGTCGAAAGACTCTATTTGGCCTTGAAGCTTAATACCGCTCACCAAATAGATTGAGACGGGGATCCTGTCTTTTCGCAAAGCGTTTAAGAAAGGGTCTTGTAATGACTGCCCTTTTGACATTTTTAGTCCTCCATGTGCTCAGCTAACCGCCGAGCGAGTCGATATACCGACGAAAAATGGTGCCCTGTGTGGTAAGCGAAACTGGCTCGTAACTTTCGCAAACCGGCACCGAGTGTGGTGTAACTTGCAGGAAAAGTAATCCTTTTCTCCGCGTTAACTTAATATGCTGCTTGCTTGTATGATTTTCAAGGCCTCATTAACCTCGGGAAATTGAATCTCGTTCAAGTTGTTCCAACCCCTGAGCCATGTAAATTGCCGCTTGGCTAACTGCCGGGTTGCTATCACTGCGAGCTCTTGCATAGCAGCACGATCAATTTCACCCTCGAGATACTGCCACGCCTGCCTGTAACCTACTGATTTTATTGAAGGTAGGTTTTCATGAAGATCATACTTTTCACGTAAAAGCTTAACCTCCTCAATAAAACCATCGCGCACCATTTGTTCAAATCGAGTGGCAATGATCCGATGAAGCACCGTTCTATCAGGGGGTATAATAGCCATCTGACAAACGCGATAGGGCAAAGTGACTTGCGCCTGCTGCTTCCTATGCAGGTCGGTCATACTTTCGCCGGTCAGTTCCCAGATTTCGAGCGCCCTCTGAAGCCGCTGAGGGTCATTTGGATGAATTCTGGCAGCAGATTTCGGATCAATTTTTGCCAGACGATCATGCACTTTTTGCCAACCTCCAATCTCCGCTTCACGCAGGATTTTTTCCCGAATAGCACTATCGGCGGCGGGCATTGTAGCGATACCCTCGATCAACACTTTGAAGTAAAGCATGGTTCCACCAACTAGCAATGGAATTTTCCCTCGATCGCTAATCGCAGACATCAATTCAAGTACATCTGCCCTGAAGTCGGCGGCTGAATAAATTTGATCCGGATCTCTAATATCAATCAGGTGATGGGGAAATTGTTGGAGTGTTTCTGAATCGGGTTTAGCCGTGCCGATATTCATGTCGCGGTAAACCAACGCTGAATCGACACTGACAAGCTCAACCGGCAGATGAGCGGTCAGCTTCATCGCCAAATCAGACTTTCCTGATGCTGTGGGACCCAGCAAAAAAATTGCTGGGGGCTGCAGATTAGCCATCAAGGCACACCAACACTATTGCCCACGAAGGAAGAGAGCGTCGAGCGCATGCATAGACAACTCGGTCCAAGTTGGTCTGCCGTGATTACATTGACCACTTCGCTCTGTTTCTTCCATATCACGCAGCAACCCATTCATTTCAGGAATCGTCAGTCTTCGATTGGCTCGCACAGAACCATGGCAAGCCATGGTGGAAAGTAATTCATCCCTGTGCTGTTGGATACGATTACTGGAACCTAACTCAACTAGATCAGATATCACGTCCTTCACCAGTCCTTCCGCATCTGATTTTGCCAGGATTGCCGGAACTGACCGGACCACCAACGACTCTTCAGAGGCTTGTTGCAACTCAAAACCGAGAGAAGCAAGTTCATCGCTAAAATCCATTGCTACAGCACATTCTTTTTCACTGAGCGACAGCGATAGAGGCACAAGTAACGGCTGCTTCTTCATGCCTTCACTGTCACTGGACCTTTTCATATGCTCATAGGTAATTCGCTCATGGGCTGCATGCATATCAACGATAACAAGACCGTTGGTATTTTGAGCTAAGATATAGACGCCATGAATCTGCGCAACCGCATAACCTAGAGGCGGAACAGAATCGTCGGTTGTTACAGGCAAACCTTCCGGAGCTGTTAGGTCGCCACTAACTTGCAGCAGGTTTCCATAATTGTTTAGCTGCTCACGCACGTTACCGCCAGAGACACCCCCGAATGCTTGATAACCAGAAGTTGACTGCAAAGCGCCCTGAGATGCACTACCTGAGGTCAGCGGCATGTAGCCTTGCGTGGGCGCATTTTGCAGACTCGAGCCTTGTCCACCCAACGTGCTATTCATCGACATTGTCTCGGCAATATGCCCATAACCTTCATCGGTTGTTGGCCTAACATCTGCCAGCGCGCCATATATCGACTTGAATAGAAAACCATGTACTTGCTGGCTGTCTCTAAACCTGACCTCATGCTTCGTCGGATGCACGTTCACATCTACCAGCTTTGGATCAATAGACAGGAATAGCGCGAACACCGGATGACGTCCGTGAAACAACACATCCTGATAGGCACGCTTGATTGCATGGCTAACAAGCTTGTCGCGAATCGTACGCCCATTCACATAAAAATATTGTTGGTCAGCCTGACTCCTTGAGTAGGTGGGGAGTCCAATCCAGCCGCGAATGCTTAATCTTCTACCCGGAGTATCACCTTCGTACTCCCGCTCCATATAAATTGCGTTTTCCATAAAACCTTTGCCGAAAACAGCACCTACGCGTCTTTCAGCATCTGACCCATCATCGACAGCTGCAAAATGTCGCAACTGTTTACCATTGTGACTCACATTAATGGTCACTTGCTGATGACTCAGACTGATCTTGCGCAAAACCTCTTCAATTTTCTGTAACTCGGTTTTTTCGGTACGCAGGAATTTTCTTCGTGCCGGCGTATTATAAAATAGATCTTTCACTTCGACCGTGGTGCCAACAGGATGCGGCGCAGGCACCACCTCGGGCGTCATCAAACTGCCACCAACGGTGACTTGCCATGCAGTATCGTCTTCATCGGTTGCCGTATCGGATGCCGCCTCTCGGCGACTTGTCATCGTCACTTTTGCAATGGATGCGATACTTGCCAGCGCCTCACCTCTGAAGCCCAATGTATCGATTGCTTCCAGATCGTCAACCACCTCAATCTTACTGGTCGCGTGTCGACTCATTGCTAGCGTAAGATCTTCGCGATAGATGCCATTGCCATTATCACGAATGCGTATGAGCTTCGTTCCACCGGCCTCAAGGTCAAGATCCATGCGGGTACAGTGCGCATCTAGCGCATTTTCGACCAACTCTTTCACGACAGATGCCGGCCGCTCTACTACTTCGCCCGCGGCTATTTGATTAGAGAGTCTTGGATTGAGTTGTTTTATTCGCATTAACGGCTTCCGAGGGTAAATAGGCTTGAGACTAGCTGTTAGGGATTCTTAATAATTGCCCTATCTTTATCGAGTCATTAATCAGTCCATTGGCAAGTTTAAGTTTTTTAGCTGAAACGCTGTGCTTAAGCGCTATTTCTGACAGGGTGTCGCCACGCACAATTTTGTAAGTCTTTAATTGTTCCGTTTGATTACCCTGCTTTCGCCACGCAATAAAAGAGCCTGCCGGTGGGCTAGACTCTACATATCGTTTCACACCCAAGAAAATCGCGTTGGCCATTTTCTGTTGATGGGCGCTCGATTTTAGCTTGCGCGCTTCAGCAGGGTTAGAAATATAACCTGTTTCTATCAGTAACGATGGTATATCCGGAGATTTCAATACTAAGAATGCAGCCTGCTCTACCCTTGGCTTGTGCAACTTGTTGATCGGCTTGATCGCTTTTAGCACTTCTTGACCCATGTTCAAGCTGGCAGCCAAACTCGCTGTCATCGACAGATCGAGCAACACGCCAGCAAGCAAGTCGTCCTTGTCGTCAAGACTCACTGCCCCAACGCCGCCTATTAGATCCGCCGAGTTTTCTTTTTCTGCAAGCCACCTAGCGGTTTCACTGGTCGCACCTTTTTGAGAAATTGCATAAACGGAGGCGCCGCTTGCTTCCGCTGTTTTAAATGCATCCGCATGAATAGACAGAAAGATATCTGCCTGCGCCTGTCTGGCGATTTCTGTTCGCTTGCGGTGGGCGAGGTAATAATCACCTTTTCTCGTCAGTACTGACTTGAAGCCCGGCTCCTTCTCAAACAGCAAATGGAGTTTCTTCGCAATCGCAAGCACAGCATTTTTTTCGTAAAAATTACCCTTTCCTATCGCCCCGGGATCATCGCCGCCATGCCCTGCGTCAATTGCGACAACCACATCTCGCATTTGCTTGGCGATGCGATCTACCTGCTTTGCAATCGGTGGTGCCTGCTGCGCTACTGCGTACAGGTCAATCACAAGCCTGTGGCCGTATTGAAGAATAGGCTGGAGAACAAAACTTCTGGGTTTAACCTGTTCCTTTAGTTCCAGAACGACTCTGAGGTCATCGGTATTGCGGGGCGCGGTTCGCATACGCTTGATAGGCGTACCCCGATAATTTAAGTTGGCAAGAATCTTCTTTGCCCGCTCTGAACCCAACCTCGCTTGCTTGATGTCGATGACCAGACGGCGAGGATTAGTTAGGGTGAACAGCCTATGTTCAACCGGCTGCGATAAATCTAGTACGATACGCGTTCGCTCTGGGGATGGTCGAACTCGAATACCATCAATCGCGGTCTGATCATTCGTGGCGGCATTGATGCCCGCCGTCCAGATCAATGACGCGAAGAGCAGCATGTTAATAGCCAACTTCAGCCGTCCAATGGATCGATGCATCACACCTGTCTGTGTCGCTACATTCATAAATATCTGCAATAAAGCCGGGGGGGTTACGATCTCACCGCGGAGTCACGCTGATTATCCGCGTTATGCCAAGCAAAATCGACTATTCAGATGCGTTTCCTTCGTCACTCCTCTGACTTGGCTTTGACCAGTTCCGTCAGCATCAGTTCACCCCTTTCGGTTTTTGACGCAATGCGCGCCAAACGACCACCATCTTTCCGGGTCAACTCAATAATAAGATCACATTCCGGCAAATAGCCAAGCCCTTTCTCAGGCCATTCGATCAAGCAAAGTGGCTCGCCCTCGAAGAAATCATCAAAGCCGATGTACTCGAGTTCTTCTGGATCCTCTAATCGGTAAAGATCGAAATGATAAATTTTATAATCACCGATGACATAGGGTTCGACGAGCGTAAAGGTAGGACTTTTTACAGCGCCGGAGTGACCCATTGCCCGGAGTAGCCCACGTGACAGAGTGGTCTTGCCGGCGCCTAACTCTCCGTCAAGAAAAACGGTGCCATGGCCTTCGAGCAATGTCGCCAATGAGGCGCCCAGATCTGTCGTAGACCCTTCATCGGGCAGATTGATTTCAACGTTCATATTTTAACTGTACCATCCGGCATCTATCGTCTAAGCACAAACTACGTGTATTCATTGGCAAGTCTTCTCAGCTCCGGGATCAGATCAGTGGCAACTAGTCCTCGCTCACCTGCCACGGCAACAGCGCGATCACCAGCAAGCGCATGCATCATCACCGCCAGTCTTGCCGCATCTGCGATCGACAAACCCTGACCGAGCAGTGCGCCAACAACCCCTGACAACACATCGCCCATGCCCGCAGTTGACATCCCCGGGTTGCCAAAAGGACAAAGCCAAATCTCGTCATCGTTGCCAATCAGCGAGCCAACCCCCTTCAAAATGAGCGCGCCGCCAAGATGAGACTGCAGCAGATCACACATTGCAAAACGGCCAGATGCGGCCAGCTCCACTTGGCTTGGGCTATCGAGCGTTGTTTTATCGACTGATTGCGTCTCGAGACCGGCAAGCAATGTTGCGGCCTCACCTGGATGCGGCGTAAGCACCCAGTTTTCTCGCTTTTCAAATGCTCCGGATAATAAATTCAGACCATCTGCATCGACTACCATTGCTTTGCCATTTCGCCTGGTTATGTCCATTACTGTTTTAAAAATCTTACGAGACCACACAGATTTACCCAGACCGGGGCCCAAAACAACGACCGAACTTTGTTCAACCAGCGTTGCGAGGGATTCCATGCCACTTGCGGCATCCACCTGGTCGCCTTCAGTTTCGATACCACGCACCATGAGTTCAGGCATTCTGAGCAGCAGGCTAGCCGAATGGCTTGGATGGGTCGCAACAGAGACAAGCCCCGCGCCGGTTCGAAGGGCCGCTTCAGCACTCATTGCAACTGCACCGCCCATCCCTTGATCACCGCCGACGACAAGAATATGACCAAACGTGTTTTTGTGGGAGTTTCTCAAGCGCCGAGGTAATAATCCGGCAAGCGACTCATTTGATAGTCGCGTCACGTTAGCAGGCACTCGCTCGTACACATCCTGCGGCACTTCAAGATCGTCAAAATAGAGCTCTCCGGCCATATCTGCCCCGTCACCGGTCAAAAGCCCTCTCTTTGTACCGATGAACGTGACAGTCGCTGTGGCTCGAATCGCGACGCCCAGCACCTGCCCACTGTCTGCACTTAAGCCAGATGGAATATCCACTGCGAGCACAGGCAGCCCTTCTGTTGCCGAGAGGCGATTAATCCGTGAGATCACTTCTGCGAATTCAGCACGCACAGGACCACTGAGCCCGATCCCCAACAATGCGTCTACAATGAGTGAAGCTCCACTGGCAAAAGCCGACTCGCTAAGCGATTGGATTCGCGCATCACTTTGTTCACAAAACTGGTAGGCCATTGCCGCGTCCGAACCCAGTTTTTCGGCATCACCAACAACAATCGCCTCGACTTTAAGCCCCCGCTGAGCCAACAGCCCGGCAAGCAGGTAACCATCACCCGCGTTATTTCCGTTACCACAAAAGACACGAACGACGTCAGCTGTGGGCCAACGTTGTTGCGCAATATCTGCACAGGCCAGCGCGGCCCTGCGCATCAGTGTAATACCGGCTACTCCCGCCTCTTCAATCGCAATTCGGTCAAGCTCTCTAACCGCTGCAGCTGAATAGAGCGCCGATGGCAATGATCTTCGTTGCTCGAGTGTTTTTGTCATTTTTAACTGTGCTTTTGTAATCCAGTGGCATTCGAATCAAGTCGATTATAAGGTATGTCGACCATGACCGACGATATTTATCAAAGACTCTCAAAACTGATTAAGGTTTGGGGAACAGAACTGGGATTTCAGGCCGTTGGCATCACCGGTAATGCACTGGGTGAACACGAGTCTCATCTGGATAACTGGCTCGCGGCAGGCTATCACGGTGAAATGAAGTATATGGCTGCGCATGGTTCAAAGCGATCACACCCTGCTGAGTTGGTTCATGGCACAGAGAGAATTATCTGTGTCAGACTAGACTACCTCAAAGATCACCAAGCAAGAGACCTGATCGCGTCGGACTCAAGCTCCGGTGACAAAGCTTATGTTGCAAGGTACGCGCTGGGTCGTGACTATCATAAGGTCATCAGGAAACGATTGCTGAAGCTTTGGCAACGGATAGAACACTTCTTAGTAGAGGCTGAAATCACGCATCATCAGGCACGGGTTTTTACCGATAGTGCACCGATATTGGAAAAGGCGTTAGCAGAAAAAGCTGGTCTTGGCTGGATTGGAAAAAACACACTTCTCATGAGTAAGGATGCTGGTTCTTGGTTTTTTCTCGGCGAAATATTGACCGATATCCCTCTGCAAATCGATTTACCTGAAACTTCATCGCATTGCGGTACCTGCACCGCTTGTATGGACGTTTGCCCAACGGAGGCTTTTGTTGCACCTTACCAGTTGGATGCTACCCGTTGCATTTCCTATCTCACAATCGAGTACCGCGGCTCAATTCCACTGGAGTTGAGGACGAAGATAGGCAACAGAATCTTTGGGTGCGACGATTGCCAGGTCTTCTGCCCTTGGAACAAGTTTGCAAATATTAGCACTGAGCCTGACTTCGAACCGAGACATAAGCTCGACAGTGCAGCACTGCTATCATTGTTTGAATGGTCAGAGGAGACATTTCTCAAGAACACCGAGGGCTCCGCCATTCGCCGCACGGGTTATCAAGGATGGACTAGAAATATCGCAGTTGCTTTGGGCAATGCACCCCATGATCCAAGAATTATTGAGGCGTTGTCTGCTAAAGCGCAGGGTGCAACAGCAATGGTTCAGGAACACATTACGTGGGCCATAGAGCAACAGCACCAGGCAAAAATTGACAGCCTGCTCTCGTAACAATTACACGTGCAGGCAGCGGTTAATTTAAAGAGAAAAAATTGTCGCGGTAATGCTTGAGCTCATCGATCGAGTCTTTAACGTCATCGATCGCTCTGTGCGCTCCCTTTTTTACAACGCCCTCTGAGATATCGGGGCGCCATCTAAAAGCAAGTTCTTTAATCGTACTGACATCGAGGTTCCGATAGTGCAAGTATCGCTCAAGCTTTGGCATATATTTGACGAGGAAACGGCGATCCTGGCCAATCGAGTTACCACACAATGGTGATAAGCCCTCTCCTACCCATGACGCAATGAAGGCAAGCGTCTTCGCTTCGGCCTCTGCTTCGGACACGCCCTCGGTTCTGACGAGATCAACCAGACCGGATGCAGTGTGATGTTCTGTATTCCATTCATCCATGCCCTCAAGCAACGCCGGCGCTTGCTTAACATAGATAACGGGTCCCTCAGCGAGGATCGCCAGAGATGAATCAGTGATGATCGTAGCAATCTCGATGATGCGTTCTTTTTCAGGATCAAGACCCGTCATTTCAAGATCCATCCATACTAGATTTTCAGAGTGCGCCACTCAAACTCCTTACGATTTTATCTCGACTTATCGGCGTACTATCGCTTTCACTTTTAACCGATGGCTTCACGCTGATAATACCTGATTGTACCTAATAGAAACTATGTGACGTGCGATATTTTCGCTACGGACACATATCAAACTCGCTTCACCCCGCAGGTATTTGGTAAAGTCTGCGTCCTAACCTAGAGGTCAACATGTTATCACTCATCATTGAGCCGTCCGAACTAATAGAAAACCTTAATCTAGAGGGCCTGCTTATCGTTGATCTCTCTAAACGGGAGGTGTTTGATAAAGTCCATATACCCGGCGCGGTCCATGTCGAGCCAAGTGAAATCATCAATGGCACGCCTCCTGCCCCGGGCAAGCTACCCGAACTCTCTAGACTCGAAACTTTGTTCGCTCGCATCGGCTATAGTCCTGACAAACATCTTGTCGTTTATGATGATGAGGGCGGCGGATGGGCTGGCAGGTTTATCTGGACGCTGGACCTTATTTCTCACAAGAAAACTTCTTATCTAAATGGCGGTATTCACGCTTGGTTGGCCGAAGACGCACCGGTAACTAGCGAACCAACTCAGGTGCAAGCATCCGAAGTTAACCTGACATTATCGAACCAGTTCACCGCGAACATCGACGACGTGCTCGCCAGCATTGACCAAGACGACGTGCGCATCTGGGACGCGAGGAGTGCTGCTGAGCATTCTGGCGAGAGAAGATTTTCCGCTCGTGGTGGGCACATTCCCGGCGCAATCAATCTCGACTGGCTTGAAACAATGGACAGAGCCGCGTCATTCAGAATACGAAAAGATATCAAGGCGGTTTTAAGCGATCTTGGTTTGACCCCGGATAAGAAAATCATCACCCACTGCCAGACCCATCACAGGTCAGGCTTAACCTACCTGATCGGTAAATCACTCGGATACGATATCCGAGCCTACCCGGGATCTTGGTCTGAATGGGGCAACCACCCCGATACACCCGTTGAAACGCTATGAGTCGCTTAACCGTTATTCTGCAATATCTGGTACCACAACATCTGTTATCACGCGCTGTTGGCGTCATTGCATCAACTAAAATCCGTTGGATTAAGAACCTCTTTATCTCTTCGATCATTCGCATCTTCGACGTTGACCTTACAGAGGCGGAACGTGAGGATTATAGAGACTACACAACGTTCAACGATTTTTTCACGCGCAAGCTGAAACCCGGTGCTAGGACATTCAAAGGGCCAATTAGCTCTCCCGCAGACGGCGTCGTGTCGGCCTGCGGCGCTATTGAAGATAACAGTCTGATTCAGGCCAAAGGCAAACAATATACGCTAGAAAAACTATTAGCAGATGCCAGTGTTGCGGAGAAATTCGGCAGCGGTAGCTTCGCAACAATTTACCTGTCTCCAAAGGACTATCATCGTGTCCACATGCCAACTGACGGGCAATTGCAGACTGGAAACTATATTCCAGGCAGACTTTTTTCCGTTAATAAAGCGACGACTGAGTCAGTAGACGACTTGTTTGCTATCAACGAGCGATACGTCATGCTATTCGACACCCCGCGAGGCGCCATGGCCGTCATTATGGTCGGTGCGATGATTGTCGCCGGAATCAGACCTGCCTGGCGGGACGGCGTATTCTCACCCCGTAAATTTGACAAACATCGTTTTGAGCCACCCAAAACCTTGGATCAGGGGGACGAGTTAGGGAGTTTCTTGATGGGCTCAACAGCCATCGTGCTTACCGAGAAGAAAGTCGACTGGCGCATAAGCGCTGACGAGCCAGTGAGATTAGGTGACGCGCTAATTCACGATTAACCGTCACGACAGTCACAGCCGCCTTGCCAATCACAGACGCTGCCTGCTGAAAGTAAGTACCTCATCAATCGTTGTTTTGGTACACAAATGCATCACCAGACGGTCAAGACCGACAGCAACACCCGCACAATCGGGCAATTCAGACATACTCGAAAGCAGTTTTTCATCTGGCGCCATTTCGATCAGGCCTCTGGCTAATCGTTGAGAATTGTTTTTTTCAAATCTCTGCCGAAGTTCAACCGGGTCTGTCAGTTCATCATAACCGTTCGCCAGCTCTAGACCCTGCCAGTAAAGTTCAAATCGACTTGCAACCAACTCATTTTGATCGTTAGTTACTGTTTTCGCCAACGCTGCTTGCTCTGCCGGGAATTCCAAAACAAAAGTTGGTTCTTCTAACCGTGGTTCAATACAGCTGGAGAAAAGAAGATCAAGACACTCATTAAACGTTGCGCCATCGTCAACGGTGTCAATGTGATCTGCCGCCAAATTTTCCTCTGCGATCAGCTGACGAAGCTTGCCAATGGGCGCATCGTGCGGGTTGGTATCAAATCGACTTATGAAGAGTTCCCGATACGTCGTGAACTTGAATTTCGACGTTTTAACCTGGGCAACATCAAGTGTTTGCTGCAACAGCGTTGCAACCTCAGTGACAAGGTCCGAAAGTGAGTACCCGACCCGATACCATTCCAGCATCGAGAATTCCGTATTGTGCCTTGCGCCTGACTCACCCGCACGAAAGGCAGGGCAGATTTGATAAATGGAACCGCTACCATTAGCGAGCAAACGTTTCATCGCGTATTCAGGAGAGGACTGCAAAAACCAGCGATGCCCCTCGTCGAATAACGAAAGGCTTTGAATATGCAGGTCAGAGACACCAAAGGCGCCTAGAATTGGCGTAGAAACTTCCGCAACCTCTCGGTCGTCAAAAAATCGACGAATCGTTCTATAGATTTTGCTTCTTTGTCGGAGCGTAGCGTTATCTATTCCCGGGCGCCAATTCATCAATCAGAGATCAGCTCTTAACACGATTCTGGTATTCAGCGGTGCGCGTATCAACTCGAATAACTTCTCCAATGTTAATAAAAAGCGGGACTTTTACGACCGCCCCTGTGCTCAAAGTCGCTGGCTTTGTACCGCCTTGCGCTGTGTCTCCTTTCAAGCCGGGGTCGGTATCAGTGACTTCCAACTCAACAAAATTGGGGGGCGTAACTGCGATTGGCGCCTCATTCCACAGGGTAACGAGATAGCTATCCTGCTCTTTCAACCAACGCACACAGTCACCTACTGCCGCCTTGTCGGCACCCATTTGCTCAAAACTGCCATCGGTTTTCATGAAATGCCAATATTCACCGTCGTTGTAGACGTATTCCATATCGAAGTCCATGACATCAGCCCCTTCAAGGGATTCACCTGACTTAAATGTCCGCTCCCAGACTTTACCGGACTTGAGATTACGCATCTTGACTCGATTAAAAGCTTGGCCTTTACCCGGTTTTACGAATTCATTCTCCAAGATAGAACAAGGATCACCCTCAAGCATCACTTTGAGCCCTGACTTGAACTCATTGGTAGAAAAGGTTGCCATCTTTTTTTCTCGTTAATTTTTTGGGACCCCATCATACCGCTTCAGCACGAAAAATTGCAGCGTCATTTCGCCCGCTAGGCTCTCATCTGGCTACTGGCATCTGATATAGTGTTGCCATTACGTTGGATACGTTGAATGAGTGATAAGGAACCAGTCAAGCTTCTGATTCTCGAGGAATCGCAGAATAGAGCGGAAGAGCTTATTGTACTGCTACGAACGGCGGGACGGGCGACTCGCGCACATCAGATAGAATCTCTCGCAGATTTAGTCGACAAACTGAAAAGCAAGCAATGGGATCTGTTATTGGCCAGCAGCGAGGCAAACGGCGTGTCTGCTCAGGAAGCGATTGCGACGATTCGCGATTTGGACTTCGACATTCCGATCATTTTACTGGCAGACAACAGACACATCGAATCTATTACCGAAGGCATGAGAATCGGCGCACTTGACGTCGCTCTAAAAGATGACGACGAGCATCTTGGCCTCATTATACAAAGAGAATTACAAAACCTTCACAACAGACGACTACGTCGGCGAGCCGAGGTTGAACTCAGAGAGATCGCTCGTCGCAACCAGCTATTGCTTGATAGCTCGAGTGCCGCGATCGCCTATGTTCACGAAGGTATGCACATCTACACCAACAACGCCTATTGTGAATTGTTCGGTTATGACGATACTGAAGACTTTGCTGGCATTCCAATCATTGACCTGATCGCGACGGAAGATCAGGAACCGTTCAAAAAATTCCTCAAGTCGTTTGAACATCGCGGAGAGGATGTCGAGGAGTTTACCTGCATCACCAAAGGTGGCTCCAAAATCCTCTCTAGCCTTGCACTCTCCCCAGCGACTTACGATGGTGAAGCCTGCACTCAGATGATATTCCGTTCCATGACGGATGAAAGTGAGCTCGAGAATCGGATCAAGGAGATATCCAGTCAGGATTTGCTAACAGGGCTATACAACCGCGTGTTTTTTGTCGAGCAACTCGATGCTGCTGTTGATCAAGCTCAAAATGGTCAAGGTTCCTACGTCTTATTTTACATCAGCATTGATCATTTCTCTCAGATTCGTGCCGAGGCCGGCATATCAAATGCGGACCTCGTGCTGGGAGACCTTGCCACCTTGATTCGTCAGCTAACTGATGAAACTCACATTATGGCTAGGTTTGGTGATGACGTTTTTACCTTGCTATATGAGACCGGGGACAAGGATGTTGCCGCGACCGTCGCCGATGAAATAAGGTTAGTGGTTGAGAATCATTTGTCCGAGGTGTCCGGGAAAAACTACCAGCTCACGGTCAGCATTGGTCTTTCACTCATTACAGAAAATGCACCCACGAGTGAAGAGATTATTTCGCGGGCTCACAAAGCCGCGGTAGGTATCATCGCCGGAAACGGCGTTACTTTTTATCAGGGAGAGCAGGTAAGGGTCGGTGAGCACGGAGAAGCACTGCACTCTGAGGACATTGAAGAATTGGTCAGAAATGCCATTGCTGAAAATTCATTCAAGCTGGTTTTTCAACCCGTTATTAGTTTGCATGGAGACGACGACGAGCAGTTCGAAGTCTTGCTCAGGTTGACATACGAAGATGGGCACGACTTGTTACCGGGACAATTTTTGGGTCCTGCTGAAGATGCCGGGTTACTCGAAAAACTAGATCGATGGGTGATATTACAGTCAATCAAGGCTTTGTCAGCGCATAGAGCGTCCGGGAGCAAGGCGCGACTTTTTGTCAATATTACCCACAAGTCTATAACAGATAACACGTTTCTACCTTGGATCAGCGTTGCGTTAAAAGCTGCTCGGCTACCCAGCGACACTATTGTATTTCAGATCCACGAGAACGATGCCACTTCATATATCAAGTATGCTACGAGATTTTCAAAGGGGCTGGCACAGCTCCACTGCAAGACTTCAATCAATCATTTTGGTTGTTCTTTAAACCCATTTAATCTACTCAAACACCTGACGCCCGATTACGTCAAACTTGACGGCTCGTTTGCGCAGCAAATCGAGAACAATGCTGAAAAACAAAAAGAGCTCATCGATATGGTGAAATCACTTCAGTCAACTGGCGTGCTCACGGCAATTTCGGGTGTCGAAAGTCCACTGGTCTTGTCAACATTATGGCAGGCAGGCGTCAACTTTATTCAGGGGTACTATATTTCGCCCCCACTCGAAGATATGGATTACGACTTCGCCAGCGAGGACCTTTAAGCCGCTTGACTTATATCAATGCGCGGTCACGTCATTGAGCACTAAGATTTCCGTAACTTAACGTTGTGACGGAACGCCAATGCAACCACTACCTCACCACTACGAGATTGAAGCGACCCTACAAGACAATCATGTCAACCTCAGCGCGGATAATCTGACAACGATTGAGTCTGAACCTCCCGCTGAATTTGGCGGCCTTGGCAGTCGGTGGTCACCCGAGACATTGTTTGTCGCCGCAATCGCTGACTGTTTTTTGCTCACTTTCAAAGCAATCGCGAGGGCACATAAATTTGAGTATTTGGATGTCAAGTGTCAGGTTCAGGGCACACTTGACCGCACAGATGGCGTTACCCGTTTTACGACGATTGTTATGCGCCCGACATTGTTACTCGACGAGAGAAAGTTGACCGACGACCTGACGCGTCAGGCCATAAGCTTATTGCACAAAGCAGAAAAAGGTTGTCTGATATCTAATTCTCTGACTTCAGAAGTGCGGCTTCGACCTTTCATTTCTACCAGGCAAAATATTTAACACCGCACGCGCCGTGCAACAGCAACGCTATTGAGGGGCATAACGGCTGGGTAATGTAGACCAAAGCGCTGGCAAAACAATCTACTGCGATCTGATCAGACTGCTTCGACCGAAGGAATTAATCTTTGCGCGTAGAGCTCATCAAAAAAAGGCATCGCCTCATCGACAACCGAACGCTGCTCTGTATCCAGCGTTAGTGTCGGTCTTCGATAAGCCTTAAACTCGGTTGAGGCCTCAACCGAGTCATACCAATAACGCGCCCAAACACCATCTGACGCACGCTTCCCCGGCGGCCATTTCAGCATAGGCTCACTAAAAGGCACACCCAGACGATCACAAAGCCTGCACATTAACGCTTTGGGTTCTCTTAGCACATCATTCGAATCGATAATCGGAATATCTTGCCCAGTGATTTCTAAAATTTGCTTGTAAAGCGATAACTGCTGCGTGATACCGATATCTTGCAGATCGCAGGAACCGCGCACTTTCGTATACGAGCTAACAATTTCAGCAGGGTGGCGTATCAAAAAGGCATGCTTTAGTTTTTTTGTCCATGCCAGATCATTATCTTCGAACAGATGATGCGTCATATGCTTCTGATATTGTAGCGGTCGGCTGCAGTCACCCCGGGACATCATTTCTGCAACCTCCTCGTAGCAAACAGACTGAGAATTAATAATCTCAGTAAAACCCGGATGGAGCAGCCGGGTTCGATTCAGGTAATAGGCGTAGAAGGGTTCATCGACCACGCAGGTGTCCGCTCTATTTTCCCAGCTACGCATCATTGCTGTAGATATATTGCGAGGTCCGGACCACATGG
>ERZ1048872.1179-NODE-1179-length-22983-cov-21.118196_pt1 | contig 22983 bp, 22 predicted proteins | sample MGYA00383100_ERZ1048872 | MGnify/ENA primary metagenome ERZ1048872 (study PRJEB29581, sample SAMEA5548370) | metagenome | biome: marine; feature: coastal; material: water | depth 50 m | study: Short-term variability in the microbial, nano- and picoplankton...
TTCAAAGTCGAACAGATAAGACCTTACGCCGCGCGCTCGAATATCGCCCTGCCCGTCGATCACGAAGGCTTCGCGTAGTCCGCGTTGGATTTGCGATTGGCCTTGGGTCAGGACCTCTCGGGTATCTCCGTCTGACATGAACGGCGTAATCTCACGTGATGCGTTGATAAAACGGGCAAGTGAAAGCGCGTCCAGTTCAAGGTCTTTGCGATGCTCTTCTTCATATGCTTCTGCGGCCGACAAGGATGAGCTTAAGACGTTTCCAACGCGATCCGAGAACCACCCCTCTAGGCCAAAGTTTACAGTAATGACGGCAAACACAGCGACGGTAACTGTCGGTATCAATGCCAACGCTGCGAAAAATCGCGTAAGTCTTACTTGAAGCTTCGAGCCGGCTGATGGAGACCGTCTGGCAGAAATCAGCGAAACAACACGTTGTAGAACCAACGCAGCGACCAATAGGACATACACAACGTCAGCCAGCAATACGCCACGCAGAAGTTTGGATGAACCGTCTTGATCTAAAGGTCCGAACGCCAAAAAGGTCGCAAGCGCAAGAAAGGGACCGGCAACTGCAATAATGAACGTCGCAATTGTACCGAGACGTTTGCGCAAGCGCAGACGCATAGCCTGATCTCTTAGGCCTTTATTTCCTGTCGCAGAACTGGCTTGAGCCAAGGGCCGCCTCGCGTTGTAATTCTCATAAACGTGCCGTGAAGCGTTGCAATGCGATCACGGTGTTGTTGCCTAATTACATCAGCTTTCGGCGTCTTGTCACCTCTATCCCTAGGTCAGTTATCTTTTTCCTAAGAGTATTCCTGTTGATCCCCAACAAAATCGCACATTTCGCTTGGTTTCCTGCAGTTGCGTCCAAAGCAATCTCGATCAATGGGATTTCAAGTTCGGCAAGAATACGCTGATAAAGATCTGGCGGAGGAAGTTCGCCACCATGAAGATCGAAATATCGTTGCAGGTGTTTGCGAACTGAATCCTGCAACCTGGTCTGATCGCCCCCGTCAATCTGGTGACGAATTGACGGTTGGTTGGACAGAATGTTTTCGACTTCTGCCCTCGATATCATTGGTTCTTTGGCCGTCGAGGACAGCCTTAGAATAAAGTTTTCCAACTGACGGACGTTGCCGGGCCAAGAGTACTTTCTCAAAACGGCCATAGCATCATCTGAGACATCATGGTGGTTCAGCCCGTCGATGTTGTTTTTGGACAAGAAAAACTCGACCAGAAGTGGAATGTCCTCTACCCGTTCACGCAAACTAGGGATTGAGATTGAGACGCCGCTTAATCGATAGAATAGGTCCTCACGAAAACGGCCCTCTGCCATTGCTTTCCCCAAATCGCGTTGACTGGTGGCCATAAAGCGCGGCGTGAAATCGTTGAAACCGTCAAACATGCGGACGACACGGCCTTGTGCCTCGTTGGATAAATCCCCAATCTCTTCGAACAAAATTGTGCCGCCCTTGGCACGTGCAAGGATTTTGGCAGGCCCGTCGATCGTTTCCATATCCTGAGGTGTCACTGAAACGAATGGAAAGCCGCGACGGTCAGACAGGTTGTGAGTGGTAAACGCTATCAAAGATTTACCTGTGCCACTTTCGCCAGAGATCAATACCGGAAGATCAGTGTTCACCACATTGGCTATCGTTCGATATAGGTTTTGCATGACTGGAGTTTTGCCAACCAAAGGCAGTTCGTCTGGGCTTGCTTGCTCGGTGTTATCTGAATTCGTCCGCTTCACAGATTGCGATTGTAGGGCCTTTGAAACTTTGTGCATCAAGTCGGGCAAATCAAATGGCTTTGGCAGGTAATCAAACGCGTCGGCTTCTGCAGCTTGGATTGCAGTCATAATCGTATTTTGCGCCGAAATGATTATAACCGGCAACTCGGGTCGCACTTCATGGATATGCGGCAGCATTTCCAGACCATTGCCGTCTGGCATAATGACGTCGGACACAACAACATCTCCTCGCCCCTCGCTCACCCATCTCAAAAGAGTGGTCAACGATGACGTTGCATGAACCTTGCACCCTGCCCGCGTCAGGGCCTGCGTCAAAACGGTTCGGATCGTGCGATCATCGTCCGCGACTAGAATTGTACCGTCCATTGCTCAATTTCCTTTTTCAGTCGGGGCGATTGGCAGAGAAATTCGAAACACCGTTTTGCCAGGAACGGAGTCTACACCGACCCAGCCGTCATGATCTGCAATGATCTTACTGACTAAGGCGAGGCCAAGGCCGGTTCCATTTTCTTTGCCGGACACGAACGGTTCAAAAACATCGCTTTCGATGTCGTTTGGTAATCCGGGTCCATCGTCTTGAATTTCTATTTGCAAAGGAAGGGCATTGCCGCTTCCGTCTTCGCGTCTAAGTCTCAGGGATTGTTCGTAAAAGGTGCGCAGTCTAATCTCACCTGCCTGCCCTTTGCTTGCCTCACACGCGTTTTTGATGAGGTTTAATACCACTTGTTGTAACTGATCAGGGTCGCAAGACGCTTCTGGTAAGGATGGATCGTAGTCCTCAACAAACCGCATATGTGCGCCAAAACTAACCATCGCCGACTTGCGTGCGCGATCGAGTGTATCGTGAAGGTTCACTGCATGTTTTTGCGGTAGCCTAAGATTTCCAAACTGCTCTACTTGTTCAAGCAGCTTCACGATCCTGCGGCTTTCCTCGACAATTAGGTCCGTCAATTCAAGATCCTGCTTGGGCAGGTTCATCGACAACAATTGGGCGGCACCAGTTATACCTGCCAACGGGTTTTTGATCTCATGCGCCAGCATTTCAGCCATTCCAATAGCGGATTTGGCAGCAGAATGCACTGAGCGGGTATTCCCCAATCGTCCCGAAAATTCTCTCGGCTGGATCAGAAACAGCATACTGCCCTCACCGCGATTCATCGGTGCAATTTGGATATTGCACTGCATCGGAGGGCGACTGCCCCCACCAACGAACACATCATTCACATAAAGCGACGACTGATCCTTCCGGCAACGCGTAAACGCTTCTTCTACCGGCGCATCAATTGCAACACTGTCCCAGATTGGCCCACCCAATAACGTTTTAGCCGAGGCATTTAAAAACCCCTCAGCAGCTGGATTTACCTTTATGATAGCATCTTCGCTGTCGACCAGTAACACAGGCACAGGAAGTGCGATCCAGAGAGCATCAGAATCCATCATGCAGCGGCCTTTGCACTAAGTCCCAAGAGTTCGTTTTGCAAAAGGCGGATGACTTCGCCGCTATCCCGCTCGGTTAAAAGCCGTTTTCGCAATGATATTGGTGCGTCTAGTTCATCCAGGTACCAACCAAGATGCTTTCGCGCGACGCGATTTCCCAGCGTCTCACCGTAAAACTTCATCATCGCCTGATAGTGACCGACGATCATGTCGACTAAGTCTTGCCCACTTGGAATGGACGGACGCTCAGCCCCAAACAACTCACTTGCGATCAAGGCAAGTTGCCACGGCCTGCCCTGCGCGCCCCGTCCCACCATCACGCCATCGCATTTGGAAAGCTGAAGCGCCGTTTTTGCGGACCGAGTGTCTACTATATCTCCGTTGGCGATAACCGGAATAGTAGCGGCCTCTTTGATCGCACGGATAGCGCCCCAATCGGCGCTTCCTTTGTAGAACTGGCATCGCGTCCGTCCGTGAATTGTCAGCATCTGTATGCCAGCGCTTTCCGCGCGCCTTGCAAGTTCCGCCGCATTTTTCGAATTATCATCCCATCCAAGGCGGGTTTTCAGGGTTACTGGAACCGAGACTTCGTTCACCACGGCTTCGATCAGCGTCAACGCATGATCAAGATCGCGAAGCAACGCCGATCCTGACAACCCGCTAGTGACCTTCTTCGCTGGGCAACCCATGTTAATATCTATGATGCGCGCGCCGTTATCTTCGACAATACGTGCGGCACGGGCCATCCATTCGGCATCTCGGCCAGCGAGTTGGACGGCTGTGTTTTCGACGCCAAACCCCAATTCAGCTTTTTCTCGAGCGCCGGGTTTAGATTGAACTATCTCTTGGCTGGCCACCATTTCACTAACGACCAAGCCCGCTCCGAAGGTGGCGACTAAATTGCGAAACGGTAAATCCGTAATGCCGGCCATGGGGGCCAGTAATACAGGTGGGTTCAGTTTGACGTCACATAGGTTCAGGGACATAGGGTTCTCGCGTTACTTGGCGAATATTTACCGGTCTTCAATAACGTCCACAACGCAAGAACGGCTATTATTTGGTCACAAAGGGTGATTTGCACAAAAAATTAGCACATTTCTCGGTGTTGAAGAACGTGGTGTGACTGGATAAACAATGAAAAACCTAGGATTGAGACCCATGAAAACTGCCGCAATCATCGTTGCTGCCGGTCGCGGTACACGCGCCGGAGGCGATTTGCCAAAGCAATGGCAGTATGTCGGTGAGCAACGCGTTGTGGACTGGACCTTGGCAGCGTTCCGGTCTCATGCCGAAATAGATCAGGTGGTTCTGGTCATTCATCGCGACGATTTTGGGCGCGCTGAAGATCTTGAGGACGTGCTTCTTATCCAAGGCGGCGCCACGCGTGATCAATCGGTTAAAAACGGGCTGTTGGCATTAGAGCATTCTTCGTTTGACAATGTGCTGATCCACGATGTCGCGCGGGCATGTATCAGCAAAGAGGTCATTGATAATGTCTTGGGTGGCCTTAAGCTTGCATCTGGTGCAGCTCCTGCGATCAAGGTGTCTGACGCTCTGTGGTATGGTCAGGCTGATATGGTTGAGGATACGCGATCCCGCGAGGGTTTGTTTCGTGCGCAGACGCCGCAGGGGTTTCACTACTCTGATATCCTTGACGCGCATAAGCAATCAAACGAGCCTGCAGCAGACGACGTTGAGGTGGCCCGCAAAGCTGGGATAGAAGTTTTGATCGTCGAAGGCCACGAAGACAATTTGAAGATCACAACCCCCGAGGATTTTGCGCGGGCTGAGAAAATACTGAGAGGCCAAATGGATATTCGACTGGGCAATGGATACGATGTTCATCGGTTCGGTGAGGGCAATCACGTTGTCCTCTGTGGCGTTCGCATCGATCACGAGCGCGGCCTACAGGGACATTCTGACGCTGACGTTGGGATGCACGCCGTCACAGATGCCATCTATGGTGCGCTTGCCGATGGCGATATTGGGCAACACTTCCCGCCGTCTGATCCACAATGGAAAGGCGCAGCGAGTGACATCTTTTTGAAGCACGCTGTTAAACTGGCATCTTCACGGGGCTTTCAGATTTCCAATATAGATTGCACGCTGGTGTGCGAATATCCAAAAATAGGACCAAACGCTAAAGCGATGCGGGCCCGCATGGCCGAAATAATGGAGACCGACGTCAATCGGGTCTCGATCAAAGCAACGACAAGTGAACGGCTCGGGTTTACGGGGCGAGAAGAAGGGATTGCGGCCATTGCAACCGCGACTTTGTTGAAAACATGAGCAAATTCTTGGCAACCGTTTTTGGCGTTGGGTATCTAAAGCCAGCACCCGGCACCTGGGGATCATTGGCGGCCCTACCCCTGTTTTGGATCATTCATGAATTCTTGGGCGGGCCAATTGCGACCACTCTAGCAACGATCGCTGTTACACTGGTTGGTTGGTGGGTAATTGATCAAGCCACAAAAGGATCCGACAACCACGATCCATCTGAGATCGTTATTGACGAAGTTGCAGGGCAATGGGTTGCCCTTCTACCAATGTCATTTGGTGCTGCTGCTATGGGCGTTGGGATACTTGATCTCTATCCCGGTTGGATTGCAGCATTCATTTTGTTCAGATTGTTCGACATCTGGAAGCCTGGGCCGGTTGGGTGGGCTGACAGGCGCAACGACGCTTTCGGCGTGATGTTTGATGATATTATAGCCGGGATCATGGCTGCTATTGGCACCCTCATTCTTGCCGGCCTGTCTCACGGGCTGCTCATGTGAGTGCCCTAGCCCAAAGCTTACTTGAGTTAGCCCTGGCCAAAGGTGCTTGGATCGCCACGGCAGAAAGCTGCACCGCGGGTCTGATTGCAGGTGAAATAACTTCGGTGGCTGGATCATCGGCAATCTTTGATCGGGGATTTGTAACTTACACGAATGCTGCAAAGGCTGACATGCTGGGCGTTTCATCCGCAACACTCGACGAATTTGGGGCCGTTTCTGAGCAAACTGCACAGGAAATGGCCGATGGGGCCTTAGCCCGTTCAAATGCAAGTGTAGCTGTTTCGGTAACCGGAATTGCAGGTCCGGGTGGTTCTGAGTTCAAGCCTGAAGGGCGAGTTTGCTTTGGATTGGCGTCAAAAATCGCACAAACAGACGTCCAAACCCTAGATTTTGGCGCTATTGGTCGGGAAAATGTGCGCAGAGCGGCCGTTAAGCATGCATTAATGATGTTGATCGACCATCTGGGTGAATGAGCCCAATAGATAAGCATGCGCGTGATTTGGTGCCTAATTTTTGTGCATAAGTCGCTTTTGCGCGAAAAGTTACTCCTTAGCCATCCCGTTTTCTTTCAATCACGCACCGCATGGAATTCAAGCCTCAGCAACAGATATCAAAAATGAGGACTTCCCTATGGTTGGCGCAGACACCGCCTGGATTATTGTAGCAACAGCACTTGTGCTGTTTATGTCTCTTCCCGGACTGGCCCTGTTTTATGGCGGGCTTGTTCGCGCACGAAACGTACTCAGCGTATTTATGCATGTGTACGCAATTGCATGTTTGATGAGCATCCTTTGGTTCGCCGTGGGCTATTCAATCGCTTTTGGCGACGGTGGTGCTTATTGGGGCGGACTTGGAAAGTCCTTCCTGACGGGTATTACCGCGGACACTGTCTCTGGCACCCTGCCTGAGGTCTTGTTCTTTGCGTTTCAGATGACCTTCGCAATTATCACGCCCGCACTGATAGTCGGCGCGTATGTTGAGCGTGTTGGGTTTGGGTTTGTCTTGTTGTTCTCAGGTCTGTGGATGTTGATTTGCTATGCGCCTGTGACCCATTGGATTTGGGGCGGCGGAATGATGGGCGACGGCGGAATATTCGGTGAAACTGGTGTTCGCGATTTTGCGGGTGGCATTGTCGTTCACGAAACTGCCGGTATTGCAGCCCTAATGATCGCGTTTTTCCTTGGACCGCGTCGTAATCAGAACGTGCCACCGCACAATCCGGGCTACGTCATGATCGGTGCGTCTATGCTTTGGGTTGGCTGGTTCGGTTTCAACGGTGGTTCTCAGCTTGCCGCTGACGGTGGTGCTGCGATGGCGCTGACTGTAACCCATATCTCGGCAGCGACGGCTTCTTTGACCTGGGCGGCTTGGGAATACTTCAAGTACGGCAAGGCGTCTTTGGTTGGTTTGGTCACAGGTACGATCGCGGGTCTTGCATCAATTACGCCAGCTTCGGGCTTTGTAGGGCCTGTTGAAGCGCTGATCATCGGTGCTGTTGCTGGTATTCTATGCCAAGAGGCTGTGAACCTTATCCGCAATAAGCTGAAAGTTGACGACACGTTGGACGTTTTTGCCGTTCACGGAATTGGCGGCATCTTCGGAACGATTATGATCGCCGCGTTTGGTCAGGGAACATGGGTTGCGCAGCTTGGCGGGCTTGCCGTCGTTGGCGTGTTCACAATTGTTGTGACGTTCATTTTGATCAAGCTGGTTGGAATGATCACACCGATGCGTATTGACGAAGAAACTGAATACAATGGTCTCGATCTATCGTCTCATGGCGAGCGAGCATACGATATGACGTCGTAATCCACCTAAACAGCATCAATAAAGGGCACCCAATGTGGGTGCCTTTTTCTTTTCAACAGGCAGCTTTATTCGGAATAAAGATCCTTGGCGCGGCTTTCAAATGCCCGAACAATGCGTTGCATGGCCTCGTTAAAAAACATCCCAGCGGCGCTTTGCAGTAACTTGTTGCGAAATTCAAAATCTACCCAGAAATGGACTTCACAACCTTCTTCGGAATCTTTGAATTCCCACCGCGATTGAAGATGCCTAAATGGACCGTCAAGGTATTCGGTGTCTATACGGCGAATGTCTTCATACAAAGACACGAGAGACGTGAACCGTTCGCGAAAAACTTTGAAGCTGATGACTAAGTCCGCTTCAATTTCTTTTCCACCCTCAATTTCATTGGTCGATTTTATCCGCGCAGCGGCCGTCCACGGTAAGAATTCGGGGTAACGCGCAACATCTGCGACCAAATCGTACATTTGAGTAGCACTAAAGGGCAGATGTCGAGATTCTGAGTGACTAGGCATGGGATTCCGGTTGATTGAAGGTCCTTAGCGTGGTGTCTTACACATAAGCCATAATATCAAGAGGACGGCATGACAGATAAGCCTTATGTGATCGATGAAATGATCTCTGCAAAGACGATTGCCGCAAGAATCGAAGATCTGAGCCGTGAAATCTCGGAAGAATTCTGCGGAACATCCAAGTTGATCGTTGTGGGCCTGCTGCGAGGTTCATTCGTTTTCATCGCCGATCTGGTGCGTGAATTGGACCTACCGGTAGAAGTCGACTTTCTTGAAGCGTCTTCCTACGGCGATTCCATGCAATCAAGCCGAGAGGTCCGCATCCTCAAAGACTTGCGCGGGCAAATTGAGGGTCGAGACGTTTTGGTCGTCGAAGATATTGTTGATACGGGGCACACGCTGACCCATGTCATTCAGCTTCTAAAATCCAGAAACCCGAGCAAACTTAAAACCATTGCGTTGCTCAACAAATCCACACGGCGTGAAGTTGACGTGCGCGCAGACTGGCTTGGATTTGAAATACCCGACGAATTTGTCGTTGGTTATGGAATCGATTTTGCCCAACGTAATCGCAATTTGCCCTACATCGGAAAAGTGCGCTTCACGGAAGACTAAGACGACACGGGCGACTTAACTCTCGGTTTTGTGAAGACACTGGGCTTTAAAGCTTCGTATAGTCGACAGTATTGACCAGTTTGGGAGACGCTGATGAAACGCACATTGCTACTCGCCGCCGGTTTTGCGACCGCGCTCACCTCTGGCGCACATGCGCAAGATCCATTTGAAATGCCTCTCGCTGCCCGCAAAGGGATTATGGCCGTGATAGGCATGAGTATGGGAACACTTAGCGGCATGGCACGCGGTAAAACCGAATATAATGCTGATGCTGCACAAGCTGCTGCCAACGCCATATACGGTGTTTCGATGGTCGACTATGTTGGTCTTTTTCCTGAAGGAAGCGATGATTTCAACATAGAAGGCACACGCGCTTCTACCGCAATATTTGATAGCCCAGCAGGGTTTAGTGCTGAATGGGCGAAGGTTCAGATGGCTGCGCCAATACTTGCAGCCGAGGCAGCCAATGGGAAAGACGCCATGGCAATCGCGCTCGGTGGTGTGGGTGGCACGTGCAAAGCGTGTCATAAATCGTACCGCTCGCCCAAATAATGAGAAGCCTGCGTCGACTGGTTCAAGCGTCATTGTTTTTGGCGGCAGTTGGCGGTGCCATAGGCCTTTGGATCACGCAACCAGAATACGTCGACCCCGCTGATTTCGCTGGATTATCCGGCCAGCCTGCGCGGGGAGAACAAGTATTTCATGCGGCCGGGTGTCATTCGTGCCATGCGTCCGAGACTGACGAAACGCAAAAGGCATTGGTGGGTGGCCAGGCATTCCCATCTGACTTTGGCACGTTTTACGCGCCCAACATCTCGAGCGACCCCACCTATGGAATTGGCGCATGGTCATTTTTGGATTTCGCAAACGCGCTTCAAAAAGGAGTGTCTCCAAACGGCCAGCACTATTACCCGGCGTTTCCGTATACCAATTACGCACGGATGAAGCCTCAGGATGTTGTGGATCTTTGGGCGTTTTTGCTACTGGAACCGGGATCGCCAACGCCAAGCAAGTCACATGATATCGGGTTTCCGTTCAACATTCGTCGGGGTTTGGGCGCTTGGAAGCATTTGTACCTAACGCAAGATTGGGTTGTAGATGATCCCGCATCCGAGCGTGGCCGCTACTTAGTCGAGGCGTTGGCCCATTGCGGGGAATGTCACACGCCGCGAAATGCGATTGGTGGGTTAGATTTGTCAAACTGGCTTCAGGGTGCCCCAAATCCATCTGGCAAAGGCACAATACCGGCAATCACACCGTCAAAACTACAGTGGGATGCGATGGATATAGCTTATTATTTAGAAGAAGGTTTTACCCCCGATTTCGATAGTGCTGGGGGGCATATGGTGTCCGTCGTGGAAAACATGGCTAAGCTACCGACTGAAGACCGCGACGCCATCGCAGCCTACCTTGTTGGGCTATCCGAATAGTTTAGGACGGTCCGAGCTTTTCCATTCTTGCCAGTCTCAGTTTCGCAAAATCGTCGCCAGCATGATAGCTAGACCGCGTGAGCGGAGTGGCGGAAACCATCAGAAAACCTTTTCCGTACGCGGCCTTTTCATAGGCGGCGAACTCGTCAGGTGTGACGAAGCGATCAACGTGATGATGCTTGGGCGTTGGCTGTAGATATTGACCGATTGTCAGGAAGTCGATGTCAGCCGCGCGCATATCATCCATGGCCTGCTTCACCGAGACTGCATCTTCGCCTAAGCCAACCATAAGGCCAGACTTCGTAAACATCGTTGGATCAAGCTCTTTGACCCGCTGCAATAGACGCAACGAATGGAAATACCGCGCACCAGGGCGAACAGTCGGATAAAGGCCCGGAACGGTTTCAAGGTTGTGGTTAAAAACGTCGGGACGTGCTTCGACCACAGTTTCAAGCACGCTGGATTCACATTTCAGAAAATCCGGCGTTAGAATTTCGATCGTCGTGTCGGGGCTACGATGACGTATTGCACGAATGGTTTGCGCAAAATGCTCAGCGCCCCCGTCTTTGAGGTCATCCCGATCTACTGACGTCACAACAACATGCTTTAATTCTAGCTTTTCGACGGCATGTGCGACCCGACCCGGTTCAAAGGTATCAAGATCATTTGGTCGACCTGTCGCGATGTTGCAGAATGAACAGCCCCGCGTACAAATCTCGCCCATGATCATCATGGTGGCGTGCCCCTGCCCCCAACATTCGCCCGTATTCGGGCAGCTAGCTTCTTCGCAGACTGTCACAAGGTCATTGTCACGCATGATATCGCGAGTCTTTTTGTATCCGTCCGATGTTGGCGCTTTGACGCGAATCCATTTTGGTTTCTTAGGCTGAGAGTTGTCCGGCTTATGAGCTTTCTCAGGGTGCCGTTGATCAGGGATCGAAATATCGCGCATTGCCGTTCTTTCTATCTGCTTGTTGCCCCTTGTTACTGGGTTTTAACCCCATGCAAAAGCCACCCCCGTGCATTTCTGCTCTGCGTCACCGGCATGGCTTGATGATTGCAAATTGGAATCATTCTATTTTGTTGCAAAAATCTGGACGCCAATCCAAAATTGTCGAAAGCGAACAGCGCGCTCGATTCGAACTGATGGAAAGTGCGATCACAAATGGGAGATTGAAATGGACGGAGACAATATGGGCAAATGCCCCGTTGCGCATGGTGCAACCAGTCAGGGTACTAATTCGAACCGAGATTGGTGGCCGAACCAACTCAATCTTCGTATTCTGGCGCAAAACTCCTCTAAATCGGATCCCATGGGTGTAGATTTCAACTATGGTGAAGCGTTTTCAAAGCTAGACCTTTCGGCCCTTAAGCAAGATCTTTATGCGCTAATGACTGACAGTCAGGATTGGTGGCCTGCGGATTACGGCCACTATGGTGGGTTCTTTATTCGGATGGCCTGGCACAGCGCTGGCACGTATCGCACAGCGGATGGACGCGGCGGTGGCGGAAGAGGTCAGCAACGTTTTGCACCACTTAATAGTTGGCCAGACAACGTAAACCTCGACAAAGCACGTCGTTTGCTTTGGCCAATCAAGCAGAAATACGGAAACCAAATTTCTTGGGCAGACCTTATGATCCTTGCCGGAAATGCGGCAATCGAATCCATGGGCGGGAAGACCTATGGCTTTGGTGGCGGTCGTCCGGATGTTTGGGAGCCTGAAGAGGACGTTTATTGGGGCATCGAAACAGAATGGTTGGCTGAAGGTCGTTATTCTGGGGATCGTGATCTTGATGATCCACTAGCGGCGGTTCAAATGGGTTTGATCTACGTAAACCCAGAGGGTCCTAACGGCGATCCAGACATTCTAGCCTCGGGACGTGATATTCGCGACACCTTTGGGCGCATGGGGATGAACGATGAGGAAACCGTAGCCCTCGTTGCTGGTGGCCACACCTTTGGCAAGGCGCATGGAGCGGGTGATGCATCTCAAGTTGGACCAGAACCAGAGGCCGCACCCATTGAGTCTATGGGCCTTGGTTGGCACAGCACGCACGGATCTGGCATGGGCGGCGACGCTATTGGGTCAGGTATCGAAGGCGCGTGGACGGCAAACCCAACGGCTTGGGATAACGGTTACTACGATCTTCTGTTTGGATATGATTGGAACCTAACCAAATCGCCTGCCGGCGCTTGGATATGGGAGCCGGTTGGCGTCACTGAAGAAGATATGGCGCCCGCTGCCCATGATCCGTCGACCAAAGTCAAAACCATGATGACAACAGCAGACATGGCAATGCGCATGGATCCTATTTTTGGGCCTATTTCTAAACGCTTCCACGAAAATCCGGATCAGTTCGCAGATGCGTTTGCGCATGCATGGTTCAAGCTGACCCATCGCGACATGGGCCCGAAAACCAGATATCTTGGTGCCGAAGTTCCGGATCATGATCTTATTTGGCAGGACCCCATTCCCGCCTGTAATCATGAAGCCTTAAGTGGCGAAGATGCTGAGACTTTGAAATCGCAAATCATGGCGTCAGGGCTTAGCATCAGCGAATTGGTGCAAACAGCTTGGGCTTCAGCTTCGACATACCGTGGATCGGATCATCGCGGTGGTGCCAATGGTGCGCGTATCCGATTGGCCCCCCAAACGGATTGGGAGGCAAATCAACCTATGCAGCTGGCAAAGGTCTTGTCGGCGCTTGAGGGTGTTCAATCCGGATTTGGCAAAACTGTTTCTATGGCCGATCTAATTGTACTGGGCGGTGCAGCGGCTATTGAGGCCGCAGCCAGAGCAGGTGGAAATGCATGCTCGGTTGCGTTCACTGGTGGTCGTATGGATGCAAACCAAGAGGACACCGACGTCGAGGGTATGGCTGTATTAGAGCCAATTGCCGACGGCTTCCGTAACTATCAACGCCAACAATATTCTGTTTCAACTGAAGAATTGTTCCTCGATAAAGCCCATTTATTGAACCTATCAGCGCCCGAAATGACGGCCTTAACCGGCGGCCTACGTGTATTGGGAGGTAACGTCGGTGGGTCAAAGCATGGCGTACTAACTGATGCACCTGAAATTTTGTCGAATGACTTTTTCGTCAATATTCTGGATATGGATACTGTTTGGACACCATCGTCGGACAATAACTTAACGTTTGAGGGTCGTTCTCGGACTTCTGGCAAGGCAAAATGGACAGCCACGCGGGCAGATTTGGTCTTCGGTTCAAACTCACAACTTCGGGCAATTACCGAAGTTTATGCGCAGCCCGACAATGCGTCCAAGTTCGTGACCGATTTTATAGCTGCTTGGAACAAAGTAATGAATGCTGATCGCTACGATTTGGCATAAGGCGTTCTAGCCTCAAAAACAGAAAGGCCCGCGTCATGTGATGCGGGCCATTTTACGTTTATCCGATCATTGGACCATGGGATCCATGCACTTCATTGTAGTGCTTTCGCAATCTTTGAAGCGCTATACGCAAAACGATTTTCCCAGAACGCGCTGACCAACCAAGACGTTTTTCAGCGATCTCCATCCCCTGTTGCATACAACAACAATAAAGTGCGATCTCGCTCAATCCGGGGCCTAACGCTTTCATTGCAGATTTAAAGCGTTCCGATGCGCTACTGGCACTCGATGGATTTCCAGTATCCCTCTGACCTCCGTCGATTTGTCCGGTCAATATGGTGTCCCAGTTCTGGGTAATATTTTGACCCATCTGTGAAAGCTCAAAATCTTCGCGAAGCCGCTCTCCTGCTGTCACCAGTTCCGCGCTTAGGAAGGCCTTGCCATCCTTCCCTTTGCGGCGGGACAAAAGTGTTATGGGCGAATCCGATAGGTTCACTATATGTGGTTTTGTCTCTGTCCGATCTTCACCAGCAATGATCCGAATGCCCCAATCTTTGTGTTGCTCTCCAAAAACACTTGGGGCCTCAGCAAAGCCAGTTGTATCAGTTTGCGCGGCAATCATTCGTTTGAGAGCCGATCGACCGACCTTGGTAATTTTGTACCGCGATACGCGCCCCGATTGCTGCACTTCTATCCAGTCATTTAGCGCCAATAATTGCGCCTCGCTTCGACCAATAACAGCCGTTCTAACGATCTCACCGTCATCCAATTCACGCATGATAAGCGCATTTTCCATGTCAGAGGCGAGTGCCAAAAAGGCGCCCTTTTCATCCAATCTACGTAGAAACCGGATAAACTCTGAATTGGTCTTGTTGGCGTTACATGGGGGATTAGCAGAAGAGATTATGTTGCATTCGGTCAAAAGGGTTCCTCCTAGGCGGTCAATTTGCTTTGGTGAAATATCTGAGAGCGCATCGATGGCTTCATCGACCAATGGATCATCCCTGCGCTGCTCAAGTTTACGAACCCGTCGGAGTATTGTGGAAGGATGTACACCTGTATCCTTGGCGAGCGCTCTAATCGAACGCCCGTAAACTGCATGACAAATGTAGGCGTTCAGGTCGTTCTTAACGCTTGAAGAAATATTCATGTTTTGAGGAAAGTTAAGCTCAGGCAAGTCTGGCGTCTCACGTTAAGAAGTGTTCAATACTACCTATGCGTGCATTTCTTTAACACGGGTTAATAGTTCGTGAGATTGAACATTGTTTCCAAATCATAAACATTGGTAACCCCAACGAGCGTTGGATGCCAAATTCACGCAACACATCCCCAACTGCTCCTAACTTCGACCTGCATATCTGCAAAGGAGCAATGAATGATTGAAATCTCATCCGCTATCACTTCCCTTCGTCGCCCGAGCCTTTTGGTACGGACTGCAAAACTTGCTTTGGAGCGATTCAAGCGGGAAACGACGCTGGACAGGATACTTGGATTTGAGGTGTCCGAGGATCCAAAAGAGGTTCTGGAAGATCTTTATGAGGTCGAAAAAAACATTAACGAACAAAGAAAAACGGGCGACGCCACTTACAGCATCGCCCGTCATATCTCAGTTCTTACCGCTCTGATGTACGAAGCTCACTCGCTCTCGCAGTCTGAGCTTGCCACTACATAAAGGAGTCCGGCATGGATGCTTTCTTTTCTGCAATATAGGCATCAAGTGCGAGCGCAATTTCGGGATCAAGCGGAGGCTGCTTGTAGTTCGCAATCAGATAGTCGACGCGATCCTTTGCCAACATTTGTGAGTCTTTCGCGCCCTCTTCGTCCCAAGTCTCGAACGGTTTATAATCCAGCACTTCGCTCCGCCAGAATGACGTCTTGAAATTCGCTTGCGTGTGTTCGCAGCCAAGATAGTGACCGCCCGGCCCAACTTCTCGAATTGCGCCCATCGCCTGGGCGTTTTCATCAACTGCAATGCCGGCCGCCATCTTGTGCAGCGCACCAAGTTGGTCAGCATCGAGAACAAACTTCTCAAACGACGACACCAAACCGCCTTCTAACCAACCACAAGAATGCAGCATAAAGTTCACGCCACCCAACAGCACCGCGTTATGCGTGTGGGCTGTCTCATATGCAGCCTGTGCGTCGGGCAGTTTTGAACCACACAAACCACCACCAGAGCGGAATGGAAGACCCAATCGACGTGCGAGTTGACCCGCACCATACAGAATCTGAGACGCCTCAGGCGTTCCGAATGTAGGCGCACCAGAATTCATATCAATCGAACTTACGAATGCACCAAAAATGACAGGAGCTCCGGGGCGAATGAGTTGACTGTAGGCAATACCGGCCAATACTTCCGCCATTACCTGCGTCAGGGTTCCAGCCACTGAAACAGGCGCCATCGCGCCGCCAACAATAAATGGTGAGATAATGCAGGCTTGGTTATTTTTTGCGTAAACCTCAAGCGCGCCCATCATGACGTCGTCAAACGTCATTGGTGAGTTAATGTTGATGAGCGACGTCATCACTGTGTTTTCCTGAACAAATTCCTTACCAAACAGGATTTCACACATTTCGACACTGTCCTGCGCGCGGCTAGGCTCTGTTACTGAACCCATAAACGGTTTGTCCGACAGGGTCATGTGGGCCTTCAGCATATCCAAATGACGCTTATTCACAGGAACGTCTGTCGGTTCGCAAACGGTGCCACCAGAATGGTGAAGCCAATTCGACATGTATCCAAGTTTCACAAACTTTTCGAAGTCAGCGATAGTCGCGTAACGCCGTCCACCGTCAATATCACGAACAAATGGAGGCCCGTAAACTGGGGCACAAACAAGCGTGTTGCCGCCAATTACCACAGATTTCTCTGGGTTGCGGGCATGCTGGGTAAAGCTTGAAGGGGCAGTTTTACAAAGCTCGCGCGCCAATCCGCGTGGAATGCGAACGCGTTCACCGTTGATGCTTGCACCCGCTGCTTTCCAGCGTTCCAGTGCTGCTGGATTGTCTACGAAGTTGACACCAACTTCCTCCAGAATGATCTCAGCATTCGCTTCAATCACATCCAATGCGTCGTCCGATAACACTTCATACAACGGTATATTGCGCTCAATATACTTTGCGGTATCAATATTGACTGCTGTACGCTCGGCACGGCGGGCTGCACCCCCGCCACCACGGCTACGACGACGACCTGCTGAATCTGACATAAGTATTCTCACCCTTCCGGCAATGTAGTTAAGTTTACTTACGCAGACCTTTTGCACCCTCGCCTTCGCAGAACGGCCAAATAGGTTAAAAAACGACATCTGGTCATCTTACATAGGATTCTCGCCTGACTTTGGCCCAATCGCCCTTGCGCCAACAGGCATCTGGGCCTACTAGGCCAGCATGAGCACAGACACCCACGACCGCCTTTTGATCATCGACTTTGGCAGCCAGGTAACGCAGCTGATTGCACGCCGCCTGCGCGAACTGAATGTCTATTGTGAAATTCACCCCTACCAAAAAGTTACCTCCGACTTTGTTCGGAAAATGGGCCCCAAAGCCATCATTTTCTCGGGTGGGCCGGATAGTGTCACACGCGATGGTAGCCCGCGCGTACCTCAAGAAGTCTTTGAGATGGGCCTACCGATCCTTGGGATTTGCTACGGTCAGCAAGTGATGATGCACCAGCTTGGTGGCAAGGTTGAAAGTGGTCACGGGACCGCCGAATTCGGGCGCGCCTTTGTGACAGCTTCAAACGAGCTACAAATTCTTGATGGTTGGTTCAAAGACGGTGATGAACAAGTCTGGATGAGCCACGGCGACCACGTCAGTGAAATTGCACCCGGGTTTGAGGTTTACGGAACCTCACCCAATGCGCCCTATGCCATCACCGCCGACACTGATCGGAATTTTTATGCGGTTCAGTTTCACCCAGAGGTTCACCACACACCAAATGGTGCAAAGCTGTACGAAAACTTCGTCAGGTTGGCAGGATTTACCGGCGACTGGACGATGGGTGCCTACCGCGAGCAAATGATCGCGGAAATTCGCGAACGTGTCGGTGATAAGAATGTCATTTGTGGGTTGTCGGGCGGAGTAGATTCGTCAGTTGCGGCAATTCTCATTCATGAAGCGATCGGTGACCAACTGACCTGCGTGTTTGTTGATCACGGTCTGCTACGCAAGAACGAATCCGAAGAAGTCGTCGGAATGTTCCGCGACAACTACAACATTCAACTCATTCACGCAGACGAACGCGAATTATTCCTTGGTGAACTTGAGGGCCAATCTGACCCTGAAACCAAGCGCAAGATTATCGGTAAGCTATTCATTGATGTGTTCCAAAAACACGCTGATACGATTGATGGCGCCGAGTTTCTTGCACAGGGCACGCTTTACCCAGATGTCATTGAAAGCGTTAGCTTTTCAGGTGGTCCGTCCGTAACAATCAAATCACATCACAACGTCGGTGGCCTACCCGAGAAGATGGGCCTCAAGCTTGTTGAGCCGCTGCGCGAATTGTTTAAAGACGAAGTTCGCGCTTTGGGGCGTGAACTAGGTTTGCCGCAAAGCTTTATTGGTCGTCACCCCTTCCCTGGCCCCGGCCTGGCAATTCGATGCCCCGGTGAGATCACGACTGAAAAACTGGATATATTGCGCGAAGCTGACGCCGTATATATCGACCAAATCCGCAAGCATGGTCTCTATGACGAGATTTGGCAGGCATTTGTTGCAATCCTTCCTGTCCGCACCGTCGGCGTAATGGGTGATGGCAGAACCTATGATTTTGCCTGTGCGTTGCGTGCAGTGACGTCCGTCGATGGAATGACCGCTGACTATTATCCATTCAGCCATGAATTTCTTGGCGAAACAGCAACCCGCATTATTAACGAGGTCAAAGGTATCAATCGGGTCACCTATGACATAACCTCAAAGCCGCCAGGCACAATTGAGTGGGAATAAATATTGAGCGATCCACGTATTAAACTTGAAGGCTACCTTGATGTTCCTGTTGAACGCTGGGCAGCTTCAATGAGCGCGCTCGAGACGCATATTGAGCTAACGCGGTCAGAGCCGGGTTGCATTGAATTCAATGTGAATCCCTGTATCGAAATCAAGCACCGTCTTTTGGTTTCAGAACTGTTTGAAAATCAAACGTCGTTTGATGCGCATCAGGCAAGGGCCGCACAATCAGAGTGGGCCGAAATTTCAGCCGGTATCCCCCGACAGTACGAGATTTCTGAGGTAAAATAGTGACACCCGCCGCAAAAGCTTCATTCTGGATGGGTGGTGCAATTGTATCATTCACACTTATGGCGGTGGCTGGGCGGGCAGTTAGTCTAGATTTCGACCCGTTTGAAATCATGATGTATCGCAGCGCGATTGGATTCATGATCGTACTTGTGGTCGTAGGGTTGCTCGGAAAAGCATCGCAAGTTCGCGCAAACCGGCTTGGCATTCATTTTCTCAGGAATATCGGTCACTTTGCTGGGCAAAACCTGTGGTTTTTTGCAATCACCGTTGCGCCATTGGCGCAAGTATTTGCTTTGGAGTTCACCTCACCTATCTGGGCCATATTTTTTGCCGCCTTGATCCTTGGCGAGCGCCTAACGCTAGTCAAAGTTTTAGCGGCACTATTTGGGTTTATTGGCGTTTTAATCGTTGCCAGACCATTTGGGGGATCTTTGGATATCGGCCTATTGGCTGCGGGAATCTCAGCAATTGGATTTGCCAGTTCAGCGGTATTTACCCGCCTTTTAACTAGAACCGAAACCATAGCCTCAATTCTGTTTTTCCTAACGCTGATGCAGTTTCTCTTTGGTGTAATCTGCGCTGGCGTTGACGGCGACATCGCATTTCCAGCATTCGAAAATGTGCCTTGGTTGGCACTGATCGCAGTGTGTGGGTTGATGGCTCATTTTTGCTTGTCGACGGCATTGTCACTGGCCCCAGCCGCAATTGTCATGCCGATTGATTTCGTCCGACTTCCTGTGATCGCTGTTGTGGGTATGCTTTTTTATGCGGAAGTGTTGGATTGGTACGTATTCTTGGGGGCCGCCATTATTTTTGGCGCTAATTACTTCAACATCTGGCACTCAAATCGCACGCAAAATTAGAAAAACTTTCTGGCACTTTCGAGCTTTGCACCTTACCTATTTCCTATGATCTATCCGAGTGCAAAATCTTGGCGCGATGCGCCCTCAAAACGTGTGGTCCTGTTCGGCATGTCCGGCCTAGGCAAAACACATGTGTCTAACATGCTGCGCGCAAGCGGAGATTGGTTTCATTACTCTGTCGATTACCGAATTGGCACAAAGTATATGGGCGAGCATATCTCGGACAGTTTCAAGCGTGAAGCGATGACGGTTCCGTATTTAAAGGACCTGTTGCTGTCTGATTCAATCTACATCGCCTCAAACATCACATTCGATAATCTAGCCCCTTTGTCTCACTACCTTGGAAAACCGGGTAACCCTGCGAAAGGCGGACTACAGATCGACGAATATTTGCGACGTCAAGATTTGCATCGCCAAGCCGAAATTTCAGCGATGAATGATACTGCCCACTTCGTCGAGCGGGCAAAGGACGTTTACGGCTACGATCATTTCGTTTGTGACACTAGCGGCTCAATCTGTGAGGTCGTTGATCCAGCCGATCCAGATGACCCAGTTTTGAAATCGCTTTCCGAGACTGCGCTGCTCGTTTGGATAAAAGGGTCGGATGCACATGCAGACGAACTGGCGCGTCGATTTGATCGCGCTCCAAAGCCAATGTACTACCAACGCGAGTTCCTTGTGGAACGCTGGGCCGAGTATCTTGATCAAGAGGGAATTTCGCCTGATGACCTTGATCCAGATGCATTTGTGCGCTGGACCTATCGCAAGGCTTTGTCCAACCGGCAGCCCCGCTATGAAACCATGTCAAACTGGGGTGTCACAGTGACTGCTGACGAGATTACAAACGTCAAATCAACGAATGATTTCGATAACTTGATCGCCCAAGCACTTGAGAGACGATAGCCCAATCGCTATCTCAAGGTCACAACTTCAAAGGATCCCCTTGAATGCCTATTAAGATCCCATCCAACCTGCCCGCCTATGACGTGTTAACTCACGAAGGCGTCATGGTGATGTCGGATGATGAGGCATCAACACAGGATATCCGCCCTTTGCGCATCGGGTTATTGAACTTGATGCCTAAGAAAATTCAGACCGAGAACCAATTCGCAAGGTTGATTGGGGCGACGCCGCTTCAGATTGAGCTTTCGCTAATTCGTATGACCGAGCATCGGACACGTAATACGGCGGCTGACCACATGCGTGAATTCTACCGCTCCTTCGATGAGATTGAAGAAAGTGGAGAAAAGTACGACGGTTTGGTAATTACGGGCGCACCGATCGAGCATCTTCCTTTTGAAGACGTGACTTATTGGCAAGAATTGACTCGGGTCTTTGATTGGACGCAAAGCCATGTGCACTCCACATTCGGTGTGTGCTGGGGTGGCATGGCGATGATCAACTACTTCCACGATGTCAAAAAGCACATGCTTCCTCACAAAGCGTTTGGCTGTTTTCGTCACCAGAATATATCGCCAGTATCACCTTATCTGCGCGGGTTCTCCGACGACTGCGTGATCCCAGTTAGTCGATGGACTGAAATGCGTCAGGGTGAGATTGACGACAAGCCCGCACTTTCGACACTTTTGTATTCTGATGATGCCGGCCCATGTCTTGTCGAGGATCCGTCGCATAGAGCGTTGTATATATTCAACCATTTTGAATATGATAGCGATACGCTAAAGCAAGAATATGATCGCGACGTTTCTGAGGGGACACCTATCAATATCCCGATGAATTATTACCCGAATGATGACCCTGCTCAATCACCTCAGAACAGGTGGCGCAGTCATGCACATTTGCTCTATGGCAACTGGATAAATCAAATTTATCAATCAACGCCTTTCGATATGAACAAAATCGGGCAATGATCGCTTATGGCTGAAAAGAAACGCGGATATCATCACGGAAACTTGCGGCAGGCGTTGGTCGAGGCTGCCTTGCAGCTTATTGAATCAAAGGGCCCAACGGGCTTCGTACTGTCCGAGGCAGCTAAAATTGCGGGCGTAACACCTGCAGCTGTATATCGCCATTTCTCAGGCCGTGAGGATTTGATCGCCGAGTGTTCGCGTCAGGGGTATGAGATCTTTGCTGATGTCATGCAATTTGCCTATGACAGTGGACAACCCTCAGCCCTAGCTGCGTTTGAGGCAACTGGACGTGCGTATTTGGCATTCGCACGGAAATATCCGGGCCATTACATTTCGATGTTTGAAAGTGGTGTTTCGGTCAATCACACGCCTGAGCTGGCCGCGGCATCTACCCGTGCACGTGCGGTTCTTGAGAAAGCCGCAGACGAGCTTAGCCAACATATCCCACCGGAAAAACGGCCACCGGCATCTATGTTCTCGGCACATATTTGGTCGCTCAGCCACGGCGTTGTTGAACTTTTTGCGAGAAACTCTCCTGGATCTCAGAGTCCATTTGCACCCGAGGATTTGTTGGAAAGCGGCATTGGTGTGTATTTGCGCGGACTTGGTTTAATCCGACCGGACGAATAATTCATGCGCGACCTGTTTGACGAAAGCACCGGCAACCGCGCCTTCATCGACCTTCTTCGCACGATTGGCATTCTTCAAGTCGTCCTGTTCCATGTCATCCACGGAATCGTTCGGTTTGCCCCTCAGGACAGCGTGCTAGGCTTTGTTGATCGCATGCCATCTTGGATGAACTTCGCATGGCAAGCCTATGGCGTAGATATGATTTTTGTTATATCGGCGTTTCTTCTGACATTCTCGTTGCTTCTTGAACTGAAAGACAATGGCAGGATTTCTATCCGTGGTTACTATCTCCGCCGTCTTAGCCGAATACTGCCGCTTTACTATATTGCGTTGTTTGTGTTCGCGGTAGCACAGGGCAATAGTCTGTCGGAAATTGTCACCTCGGCCCTGTTCATTGGCTACATCGTTGGCGATTTCAATGTCATTCCAGTAGGTTGGTCGATGGAGGTTATGATCCTCTATTACATTGCGTTGCCATGGGTGGTGTTGAGCTTAAAGACCCTTGGTCGCCCTTTACTGTGGTTGTCGTTGGCGATCATCGCCGCTGCATTGTGGAGATATCTATACATTGCAGCCCAGCCTGAAGATCCCACTCAGCTTTTCCTAACAATGTTGGATACCAAGGATGCCAGTCCCGCCGGCTTTGATCTCTACTTTCGCCCATGGTTTCGCCTTCCAGCCTTTTTGATGGGTAC
>ERZ1048872.1187-NODE-1187-length-22862-cov-6.328408_pt1 | contig 22862 bp, 13 predicted proteins | sample MGYA00383100_ERZ1048872 | MGnify/ENA primary metagenome ERZ1048872 (study PRJEB29581, sample SAMEA5548370) | metagenome | biome: marine; feature: coastal; material: water | depth 50 m | study: Short-term variability in the microbial, nano- and picoplankton...
AGCGTCTTAGAATCTACTTCACCCGTTATACCGGTTTTCAAGTTTGTAGCACTGGAAAGCTCAGTGGATATGTCGGCCTTTACTCCACCGTTACCGTCAGAGCCTTCCCAACTTAGCGTCTTAGAATCTACTTCACCCGTTATACCGGTTTTCAAGTTTGTAGCACTGGAAAGCTCAGTGGATATGTCGGCCTTTACTCCACCGTTACCGTCAGAGCCTTCCCAACTTAGCGTCTTAGAATCTACTTCACCCGTTATACCGGTTTTCAAGTTTGTAGCACTGGAAAGCTCAGTGGATATGTCGGCCTTTACTCCACCGTTACCGTCAGAGCCTTCCCAACTTAGCGTCTTAGAATCTACTTCACCCGTTATACCGGTTTTCAAGTTTGTAGCACTGGAAAGCTCAGTGGATATGTCGGCCTTTACTCCACCGTTACCGTCAGAGCCTTCCCAACTTAATGTTTTGGTATCTACTTCACCAATGATGCCCGTCTGTAGGTCAGTGGCATCGCCCAATGCGGTTGTGATTGAAGCTTTCACGCCGCCAGTACCATCGCTCCCTTCCCAATCCTCTGTCTTTGTAGTCGTATTCGTATTGATCGTATCTCGAAGCGCCCCCGCCACAACAAGCAGTGCATCCACTTGATCTTCCAGACCAGTAATCGGATCGCCGTTTTCGTCAAGCCCACCTTCCCAATCTTCCGTCAGCGAGGTCGTAGTCGTATTAATCGTATCCCGAAGCGTTCCTACATCTACCATAAGTTGTAGAATCTCCGCTTGTAGCCCCTCCGTGCCACTGAGTCCCTGCCAATCAACTGTAATACTGCCGAGCTGGTTATTAATCGCATCGCGCAGAATCTCAACCGCCGAGTTGCTGCTTTGTGCTTGGCCTAACAGTGTCTCAATAGTCTCAGCCGTTTCTTGGAGTCCCATCAGGGGCTCAATCTTGGCTATTTCTGATGTGATCGTACTCGATAGGTGGGTCTCGCCAATGGCGTCACTCAAATCCTCAATAATGTCGGAAATTTTCTCGGACGTTTCCCCCTCTATACCATCAACCGCGTTGAACGGCCCAGTAACCCCCGCCTCAGAAACAAAACGTACCCAGTAATAATATGTCTGGCCGTGCCCCACTAGGTCAGAGTAGATATTACCGCTCGCTGTGCCCGTCAATACGGCGGTTGTTCGATCATCCGCATTGTTTCGCCAGATTTCAGCAAATAGGTCTGTACGCGCTGGCTTATCCCAAGACACCAGAATACCAACGAAAGCCCCATTGGCTGTCACATTGGTGGGTTTTGGTGAAGCTGACGTATCACCGACGATAGTTGTCGGGGTAATGGTTCTATTTTGCAGCGCGCCGATGGTCGGCATGCCCCTTAAATTGATCACGCCGTTTTCGTACAGCTCGCGCACGGTGATAGCGCGATCCAGCTCATTGCCTCGGCGCCCTAATCGAACTTCAAGCGCTTCTTTTAGCGCCTTGACCGCAGGGTCGGAGCTATTCGGTATGGCGGGAACACGCGTTTCTTTACTCAACGGTCTGCAACTCCTTAATTGATGTGGCGAGCTTGACGTAATCAACGTCAGCGGTGCCACTAAGCGTTACTTGCCATTCACTCGCCAGATACCCTGCGGGTAACCGTCCAGTGAAGTCGTTTGTTATATTCACGGTGGCCCGCAATGCCCCATCGCCATAAATCTTCACTTGCACCGAGCCTTGCGCACCCACTTGGATCGCCCCAAGGTTAATAGGTCGCGGGGATTCAAATATCTTGGATGTCCATGTGTAGGATAATGCCGTGCCCTCGCCCCATTTCTTCAACTGCGAGCCGTCTGCGATGTACAGCGCGTCGTTACGTGCGACATAGTGCCCACAGGCGGCATCAATCGTTGTGTATACCCAAGCCTGCTCGGTAGAGCGCGGGTCAAAGATGAACCCCGTTGAGTCAGTAAATCCGACGTATTTGCCCTCGTAGCGGTACGCATGTATTTGCTCTGGGTTCAGCGCTTGCCATTGCTCGCGCGTAAACACCGGCTCAGTAATAATCGTCGTTTGATTGCCTTGTACCAACACCAGACCGTCTGGACTGGCATAAATTGTGGACTCGCCCATATCAACAACAGAGCGTTTGCTGACGCACGCTTGAAATTCATCCAGCTCGATAATCGACACACTCGACGGGTCATGCCCCATCGCCAAGTGCGGTTTGCCGGTAGTAGCGATCACCAGCCCTTGGGAGTTGGTCGAAATCCCGACAATGTCGTCTTTTATTGTGTAACGGTAGGCTAATGGGTACGCGTAAGGGATATAAGCTTCTGAGTAAACCAGCGTTTTGCCTGAGAATCCAACCAGCGCGCCGCTCGGTAGTGTTGTGATGCCTAGCATCTGCCCCGTGGGGAAATCCGCCGTCACGTCGTCCGGTGGGCGCACCCAATTGATTGTTGGGATTACTTCGCCTAGCCCTGCGTCAAGCACACTGTCCGTGTACGTTGATGCGTTAATGTCCACATCGGCAACAAATTGAAACTCGGTTGCCTCGGTACCTGTATTGCTACGGTAGATACGGCGGAACGCCCCCGTGCCAAAATTATAATCGCCCGACGGTTTAGTGGGCAGTGCTAGCACAGCACTTTGGCCTTCTTTTACGTTGGCTAACGCCGAAGCCGTCCCTGGTGCCGACTCTTCACCCCATGCGTCCACCCATGTATAGATATAAGCGCGGTAATCGTCCAGCGCGTCATCCACCGCTGTGCCCGTCACCGTCACCGTCAATGTGGTAGTCGGGGCGGGTAGCCCCAATCGGAAACTGTCCAGCGGCATTTGCCCGTTGGATAGGGCCAGATCGTCCCTAGTAATGCGCGGGTACACGTTACCGGTGTAAGCCACTTTATTAGTATCGTCAAACGCATTGGGTATTCGCGCAACGTCCACATCAGTCGAAAACTCAAACCATTTGTTCGGTGTGTATTCGTAAATCGTGTCGGGGCTGCTGTGCAGCGGGTTGGGAGAAACAGCCGCCGGTGCTTTCATCGCGCTGAGTCGGCCATCCCCTACCTCGCAGTTCTCGGCGTGCGTTGCAATGTTTGCTTTCAATACTTTGGGTGAAAGTGCGGTGGACATACCCGCAAAATCAGCGATCTTAAAGCCTGCCATTAATAGCTCCAAATTGTGGGGCGGATCAAATACAGCCCGCCGTCAATGTCGTCTAAATGAATAAACCGCCCAGCCCCTTTTTGCTGCACCCCGATACCGGTCATGCCGTGTTTTAGAGCTACTTCCACCACTTTATGCGCCTGCTTGCCGTAGACAGCGATGTCTACCGCGCGTCCTGTAGCGTGCGCCCCTGGTCTCGTCTTTTTAGCCTCGATTGGGTGGGTGTTGTGCCGGTAACCCGAAGTCACAACAAAAGGAAACCCGCACTCATGGCGGATGGCGTTTAATTTAGCTAAGAAGTCGGGGTCAGTGTTGTAGATGCCTGTGTGTTGGCACCGCAACTCGCTCTCGGCGAAGTAATTTTTCATACGCCACCTAGAACAAGGCCAAAAAAGGTTTAGCAATACCGCTCGACTCAGCAACGAGCATCGCTAGCGCGCCCACTACGACCCACTTTACCTGTTTGAGAATGTCACGGATTTCATTAAGCGCTAGCTGCATGGTTTTCCCCGTTTCTTTTAACGCACGGATTTCTCGCTCATGGTACTTGTGCCCCTCTTCGAGCTGCACGATCCGTGTTTCGTAATTGTCTGCCATAATTTACCCTTTATGCGGCACAAAAATAACACCTTAGACGTTATTTTACATCAAAACTATTTCTTTTTCGCGTTCATAACACCGATAAATTTCTGATAGCCCACACTGGCAGCAATTAATGTGCCCAGCCCCGCCTTGTACCATTCCGGCATCGTGTCTAGGACAGCAAAACCCTCCCGAACATACGGTACGGTAGCTGGGATGAAGCACAGGATCAGCGGGATGCCAAACACAAGGGTCCAAAATTCGTCTTTCCACGACGTTTGACTCCCCGCAGCGTGTACTTCATCCCATGTTCCACCTTGCCGCAAGCGCTCCATCTTCTGTGAGTGGTCATTATCGACAGATTGTCGTTTAAGCTCGGTTTTACCTTTCAGTAGGCTATAACCAGTTTGCACAATGTCGGTGAGAATACCCCCGCCAGTCAATACAGTTTTTAGGAGCGCTAGCATGGGTTAGCCCTCTGCTACTTCGGCCAACTCAGCTTCGGCGGGCGAGTCAGTTAGTTCACGTTCTAACATCTGCTCAAATACTGATTTGGCCGCTAAAATCTGGTCGGATCGCATTTGCAAGTCTGCTAGTTGGTTACGTAGGGACAGAAGCTGCTGGTAAGCCATTTTGGCATTATCCGTCAGCTCGTCGAAAACGTAATTTTCATCATTGATCATTACTACGTTGCTTTCAGTCATTAGGGTTAACCCTCTTCATTTTCTTCATCGGCAAGAGCTGGCTCTGCCGCTTCTATTTCTTCTGTTGGTGCTGTAATAGCGCCTACACAGATTTTATTGTGTACGCCATTGGCGACCTCAGAAAGGCGCTGTTCAAGAGCCGCTTCATCAGCGCAATCATGTACATTAACCGAACGGGTGTGAACGATCTCTGTATCACCACAGGTGAATGTTACTTGGGCAACACCATCAGTGGTGTCAGTTACTTCGTATGTAATAGCCATTTTAGTTCTCCTATAAATTAGCTAGTTGCTTTATAATTCCTGTATAGCATCACGCGCTTCTTGGCGTTTGATGAGGACTTCCTGTGGGATAGCCTTACCTGTTTCAAACTTACGAGGTTACGTTACCAGCACCATCATGGGTCACTACATTGTCGGGAACAGTCACTGGGGTTTTCTCCGCCTTAACTTTACCGTCATCTGATAGTAACTCAGCTAACTTACGTGCTTTGGATTTCCATCCTGATTGTCCTCTAGCCATTAGCTATCTCCTCTTCTGCCTCAACCCAATTACCTACACCCTCGTCCCAATGGAATAGACCTGCAACTACAGGGTAGGGAACAGGGGCTTCCCATGTGCAAGTCGCTTCATCTAAAGACCAACTCGGATAATCTTGTGGTGGGATGAAAGCATCACGTTCGGGGTCATAGGTGAACCCGATACTTGCAAAGTTTTTCCTGAGTGGAGTCCCGCCTAATAGATGAACCCCGTGTTTAGTGTTATAAGAAGTCTGTATCCATTCACCATCAAGGGTATCAATGAACTCTTGATTAGCTACAATAACAGCCTCTACAACACCATCTACAATCTGAGCAAAATGGCTCATGCTAAACACCTCACTATTACTACTCCGGAACCGCCAGCCTGACCTGCACCACCGCCTCCTCCTGTATTCACTTGTCCTGCCACGTTATAAGAACCGCCACCACCTTGTGGGTTTGTAGGGGTTGATACACCATAACCATTGGGCCAGTAATACCCACCCATACCTCCACTAGCAAAGAAACCATTATCACCTACAGCAGTGCCCACAGCGCTGGTAAGGTTAAGACCTTTGCCTCCTACACGGAGAGTAGAGCCACTGCCTCCAGTGCCCTCTGATGTTGCACCACCACCGCCACCTGACGGATAAGGAGTAGAGTAAACATGACGGCCTCCTTTATAACCAAAGCTTTGTGCGCCAAAGGTAGCGGCTGCTGTGCTTTGGTTAGACGCCCCTCCAGATTCCCCAGGATTCGAGTGGCCACCGCCACCGCCTGAACCACCAGCAGCGTTTCTACCTCCACCACCTTTGCCTTCAAACGTACCGAAATATGATGAGGTTCCAGTTCCTGTTGAGCCAGCCCCTATAGTGACGGTAACATTGCTTTCTATCTGTAGATTGGTAAGCAACATAACACCACCAGCGCCACCACCACCGTGATAGCGATTAGTTGAACCACCACCACCACCCACGACAATAACATCAGCAACGCCTCCGGTAGTGACTGTTAAGGTGCCTGAAGAAGTGAATACGTGTAACTTGTACTGCACTCCATTTAGAGTGACAGTAGAGGTAGTACCACCAGAAGCCTCTAAAGCGCCTCCGCTAGAAGGCAGGTTAGTCAGATTACTACCGTCACCATGAAACTCAGTCGCTGTCATTGTACCTGTGGCTGTACAGTTACCGCTGTTGTCAAGGTTCATTATCACAGAATTAGTGCTTGCGCTGTTGTCGTACCATCGCCATTCTAATTTATTGCTAGCTGCACGAAATATCATTCTGTCATTTGCATCAGTAAAACTATTGGTGTCCACTAGTTTTATTTCTGGTGAAGTAGACGATATTTCTAAATCGCCAGTTAACGTACCACCAGCTAATGGTAGGTAACTGTGGGTGTGACTACTCGGAGCGTAACTGTGGGTGTGGTTTGTTGCGGCGTAGTCGTGGCTATGGTTACCCTTATCATAAGCAGCTTTAACTGCTTTGGAAGAGGCTGACACTGTTGTACTGGTCGAGCTGGTTGAATCAGAAATGGATCGCCAAGTGTTGTCATTAGCTGTCCAACTGCTAGGTACGTTGGTTATCCTATCAGAGTGAATGTTGCCTGCGTAGTTAACTACAGTAACTCCATTTACTATTAGTTGAGCTAACTGTGAGGTTGTTGATGTTAGTTTTAATTCATCCTTTATCGTAACTTCGCCCGTAACTGTTCCACCTGATAGAGGTAAATAACTGTGGGTATGACTACTTGAAGCATACGGGTGGCTATGTGCAAGTGCGTACTCTGAGCCTTGCTTACCATCAAGTAAATCAGCGTCTAGCCCGCTACCGGAGCCGTCGTTAGTGCTGTGCCAAGTTGTACTAGTGGTAGGTGTCAAAGAGTTTTCTGTGGCATCATTCTCAGTTATAGTCCAAGGGTCGTATGTATCGCCTACACTAGTGTAATACCCTCTTGTCATATTGTGGACACGAACGCCTGTGTAACTACCTCTAGCTATACTTATGTACGCTTTACCGTTTGCATCTCTGCCTACTTTTATATCTGGAGTTCCAGCACCTGAGTAGATAGCAGTAGTGCTATACCATTGGTTTGTTGTGGGGTACATGTATCCAGCAACTACATAATTTCTTATTTGATAACTGGTATAAAGTGAAACTGTGACCTGAAACATCTTGCCACTATTAGTATTAAATGGCGCAGTACATCTAATTCTTCCACCAGTGCCACTAGTAGTACCAAATGTTGCTAATGTTGCTCCGAAGTTAGTATGATCTTTTCCATCTAATAGATCAGCATCTAAGCCGCTACCTGAGCCATCGTTATTGCCGTGCCAATACCTATTCCACGGCTGTTGGGTTCCATTAGACAAAGTTCTAGTGTAAAGATCCCCTACGTTCGACCCTGTCATTTTAACAGCGATAGTATTAGCGTAGTAAGTAGTCGGGTCGCCGTGCCCCATACGAAGAGCGTTATACCAATCTGATGTGGGGTTAATGTCTGTATTCCCAGAAGTTTGGAAATATTGCAGCGCGCCATGCGGTGCGTCTGTAGTACTGTCAGATACGATGTAGTCATGCGTATGGCTGCTCGGCGCAAACGTAGAAGGTTTACCCGTGACACTACTCCAAGTTGGCGCTGTGTGGGTGTGGTTACTAGCTGCAAACGTACTTGTATCAAGTGTCCAGGTATCTGCACCTGTCTTTTTCAAATAACCACTAGTTCCAGTTAAACCACCAATAGCCAGTAAATCCGCATCGGCTGCTTGGTATGAATGGGTGTGGTTAGTTGCTGCGTAATTGTGTGTATGGCCACTTAATGATACATCTGTGCCATTGACTGATGGTGTGACTTTGAAATCAAAATTAGGGGTTGTGCTTTGGTCAACTTCAAATATTAATGCTGACGCCGATGTAGCCCAACCCATCGTTCTGAGTTGTAATGTATTACCTGTATCACCAGACCCAGTTCCGAGATACCGTAAAATAAACCCATTATTGGTATCTACAGAACCGCTAGATACATGCCCTAACGTCAGGTCCACATCGTAGTTTTCCCCTGCTAGAGCAAGTGCAGTACCGCTTGAGCTGCGGATAATATCACCACCAGTTAATGGCAAATAACTGTGCGTATGACTACTGGGCGCAAATGTACTTGGCTTACTGGTTACTTCTGACCAAGTGGGTGCTGTGTGACTATGTGTACTGGGTGCAAATGTCGTAGGTTTGCTTGTAACTTGGCTCCACGTTGGGGCTGTATGCGTGTGGCTACTGGGCGCAAATGTACTTGGTTTGCCCGTTACTTCTGACCAAGTATTGGCTGTATGGGTATGGTTGTGGGTCGCCAAATCTTCTGGTGCTGGCATGTATTCAAGAACAGGAAAATCACCATTGACCAAAACTATATCAGATATAGTTATCTTGGTTGTTCCAAGATTATTATTTTGAGTATCAAAATCGAGGAAACCGTAAACTGTTTGGTCGATATGCGCCGTATGTGAGTAGAAAGTCCAGCCTCTATTCGAACTAATATCGAACGAACCCATTGCCCGATCATTAACATCAATTGATATAGTTGACCCACTAGCATAGTCCTCTACTTTATACCAAAATGATATGGAGTAATTACCGGCGTCTTGGATAACTGCTGGATTAGAATTATGGTATGCATTATCCCTTGAGAAAGTCAGACGGTTAAGACTGTTATACGCCAGTACCTTACCATTCGTGTGGTGATACCCGTCCACCGATTGGTAAACATTATTTGCTATTAAGTTTCTGGTACCTATGTCGTAGGTGTGCGTGTGGCTGCTTGGTGCGTATGGGTGACTGTGATTGCCTTTGTCGTAGGCGGCTTTCACAGCTTTGGATGTGGCTGCGGTTGTCGAGCTGGTAGAGTTAACGGCATCGGATAGCTCAGTTATTGTATCGTTCAAAGTCTCAGCGGAGACGCGCAGCCCCACTGTGTCGCCCGTATTGTAGCTGTACGTTAGTGAGTCACACGTAATGGTTGTGCCATTGATCGCCGTGACTTTGATGATTTCGGAATCTGGGCCCGACAGCGTTAAATAACACCAATCGTTTGCCCCTAAAGTGGGGAAATTTGTAGCATCATCTATGCTAAAGCTCGTTGCCCCCGTGGAGGCATTAGCTGAGAGCGTAGTTGTAGCGTTGTTGGAGAATTTAACAGCCATCTTAGAGCCCTTTTATATTAACTGACAGTCACAACCCACGAGATAGTCATTACATCTGATGAACCCTTATTCACCACGGCGAAAACCGTGCGCGCAAGCATGTCACCGCTGCTACCCGCATCAAAGATGCCCGCTTCGGTAATTGCACCTGTGCCGTCACCCGCACCCCAAGTACACTCAAACGTAATAGTCGCACCAGAAACAGTGCCACCGGCAGTTGTCAGCGAATTGCGGTCTAGCTCAGAGCCGAGCGCAGTGTTGCCTGCGGCTGCCGCAGCCGAACCCGTACCAATAGCCATATGGCTCATAGCTGAGTTCGTGCCTTTCATGCGATCAGCAACCCATTCTTTCCCCGCCGTAACGACAAGGTTGTTCGTTTCCTGCACAACTTCATCGTTAAGTACGATCTTTAGTTGGCCGGTCATTGTTAAATCTTCAAAAAACATATCTATTCTCCTAATTGAATAGTGCAGTATTAAACGAAGCTGTGTTGAAACCGGCTGTAGATCGTCGGGTAACTGTCACAGATTCAAGGAAGCCGAAAGAGTCGGCAACTTCTTTTTCCACCTCGCAGGCATGTATGTCTGCGAAGCCAAATACGTTGGTTTTAGTCCCCGCTAGGTTCTTATCGACGCTGGAGAAATCATCGAGCGCGAACCAATCAGCAAAGGAGCGATTAAATATGCGCGTTTGCGTAATGGAATCCGCTAAAGTAGCGCCATCAGTAGTCGATTTTGTGAAACGCGTTACAGCGGCATCAGCAGGAGAAATAACCTCGCTGACTGCTCTGTTAAATTCGACAGCTCTCGCCAGCACGTCGTTTACGCCAACGCTGTCGTACTTCCCTAGCTGCGCGCCCTTTCCAAGTGTGTCGGTCACTGCCGCATATTCGTCAATGGGGCGGTTATAGTTGACTGTTCGCGCAAAAACATCGGTGCTATAAAGGGCATCGGTCTTAGTAGTAGCCAACTCTTTAGAAGTAATTTCGGCGATACTGACCGTTTCGCTGGGCGTTCTAGCGTATTCGACCTCACGACTGAATGTGTCCGTAGTAGCTACACCATCAGTGCGCCCTTTATTAACTTGTAGCACTGGAGCGTCAATAGTAGCGAGAGCATCTGTTTTAGCTTTGGCTGTGTGTAATGTAGGTAGATCAGTAAAATTAGCCTGATCCTCTAGGTATTTAGTGCTGCTGAACGCAGTAGTATCACTGAACCCAAAAATATTACCTTTGCTACCAACAAAATCTTTGTTGATGTTGGCGTAATCATCTAGCCCGAATGCATCATAAAAATTGCGGCTGTAGCTAACTGTTCGCGCAAAAACATCAGTGCTGTGGAGAGCCTCAGCTTTAGTAGTGGCAAACTCTTTAGAAGTAATTTCGCTAACACTTAATGTCTCGGTGGGCGCCCTAGCGTATTCAACCTCACGACTGAATGTATCCGTAGTAGCTACATCGTCAAAGTACGGTTTAGATAGTACAAATGATGGTAGATCACTAGTGCTGATTGCATCTGTCGTTGATTTTGATAAGCTCCATACGTTTAAGTCGGCTAGCCCCGTAGCATCTTCCACGCCTTTTGCCGAGTAGATCACTGCGGCGTCTATAGTGGGTAGGGAATCTACCTTACCAAGCGTAGTCCCGATATTGTGCTGGTCAGTGTGCCCAACAACATCTGTAATTGGCTTCTGGTATGTAAAGGCAGTTAGATCACTAACCCCAAAAATATTGCCCTTGTTGCCCACAAAATCCTTGTTGATGTTGGCGGAGTCATCCAGCCCGAACGCATCATAAAAAACACGGCTGTAATTAACCATTTTGTCTATCTGGTCAGCAAGCCCAGCTATATCACTGCTTTTCGCCAGCGCAACAGTCCAGTTAGGTAGATCAACAAGAGCTGCTTGGTCAGTCGCTGCTTTACTAAAATTCGCAGCGTGGGTATCCAGCATATCTACTGGATCATCATGGTGCTTCTCAACTTCCCAGTGCTGCGTGTCGGAGGTGGCGATTTCCTCCATTGGGGACTTACCAACCGTCTTAGATTGGCCGTCGATTGTCTGTAAACTGTCGGCAAGTGCCTTAAAGGAGGCAATAACAGTTATTTCAGATAGTGCGCAAACCTCATTTAAGCGTTTGTTCTTAGGGACGTACTCGAGAACCAAATCCGCCATAGCCGCAGCGGTATGGGTAACTGTTGTCGCCAGATTCGTATGGGCGATTGCCGCCGTCACGTTGGCGTGCGTTGCGCCTACCGTTGGGTTAACGAGTGAGACAACCGCCCGAATAGCCATCAGAAATCATCCCTGACCTTAAATTTCAGCTTATCGAAGATAGTCTGTTTTTTGCCGTCTGCGTTCTCAAGCTCAATCTCGCCTTCGTACGTACCCGCCGCCACATCAAGGGTGGTCGGGTTCCACTGCATGAAGCACATACCGTCTGCATAAGGCGCATGTTTACCGCAGACCAGCGTGTCGAGGATAGTGTCGCCGCCGAGCGCACGGAAATGAACACGGATCGTTTGTCCGGTCAGGTCAATAGCGGCCCAAGTAGTAGGATCGTTGGCGTCCAGCGTCTTACCGGCTGCTGCGGTGTTGCTGTCACGCAATGTGAATTGCAATTCGGGTAAATCATCACCCGATACCAGAGGAATCGTTTCGTAATAAGCCATCGTTTAACCTGTAAAAGGGTTGTTCTCAGCATTGACATGCTCGTTCATTTTAACACCTCAGACGTTATTATCAAACAGAAAATTAATCAAAGACCCACCGATCCTTGTTCTGCGCGAAAAACGGTGTAATTTTTCGCAACGCTTCTTGCCATGTGAGATTGTCCTTGAAGAACCCCTGCCCGTAGCCGTAGACCGGAACCACCGCATTTGGCACATCGCTCCAATGATCGGCGTTATAAACGCGCACCGCCATTTCAAAAGCACCTAATGAACCAGACCGGTTCAGTATCTCGCTGGCATAACTTTCGGCATCCATATGCTGCGTACGGTCACGCCCTTTGATCTCTTCTCGCAGCTCCACAGACAACATAGTCAGCGCGGCAATAGCAACCCCACCAACAATGAAAGGCATCACGGCGTATACAGCAGCATTCCCCAAGCCCTCACCGCGTGCATCACTAAATCGGCGCATGGCTACCCGCCCTGTACCCATTAGTAGTGTTGACGTAATGGCCCATAAGAACTGCTTCAAATGCGCAGCGACGCGGAGGTAAGGATTATTCATCCAAGACGTGTTCTGGAATTTGCTCGGATGCAAGGAACTCTCATTCACAAATTGCAGTATCGCTCCATTCACAGCTCTGACCGCACGGGCGTCTGCTTCATTAAGCCCCTCAACGAACGCGGGCTTGCCTAACGCAACCCACCGTTTTACTTGCGCTCCGCTTATATGTAGCGCATTCAGTTCGGCTATCTGGTTAAAATCAGCAATTTTTTGTACATATTTAATACCAAGTGAAGTAGCTAATGTCCTCGACACGCGTGTAATAAGCTGCTGCCCATTCGCCTTGAAGAACAAGCTCGCCGCTTTGTGAGATATTGAGCTTTTATAGGCTTCCCCCACCGAGGCGGCTTGTATCTGCTGTAGTCCATCACTAATGACGGAACCAATGTCCATGCCATAGCGGCGGGCTTCTCGCAGTCCCATGCCAGTAAACATCTCTTTTACACTAAGCATGTTTGCTGCGCGCGTTACTGAGATACCTAATTCCGGTATCGACGCGACACCTGAGAACGCTAGAATCATCATATTGACGAAGTTTAGGCCGTCCTCTTGGAACTTACGTGCCCGCTGTGGCATATTCGCTCCTGTTCGGCCAAACACGCTATCAAGCAGATCGTGTGCTTCTTTTACGCCCGCCGCGCCATGTGTTGCGTTCACTCGTTCCATCGCGTCTAACCAACGCTTGTTAGGACTCCAGCGTTGCTTGCCCTTTTCTGTCACCCACTCACCAAAGGTGGATTCCCATGCAGCGCGTTTAGCGACCGTGCTAATGAAGTGATACATGACCGCATCCGGCTCATGTAGTAGATAGTCTCCCAACTCTTGCGCACTAAACGTCGTCAGCACTAGATCAGTGAATGAGTGCGACCCCACGGGCATGCCTGGGGCAATAGTGCGCTCATTGAAACCTTGCCCATCGAGCAAATAATCAACACGGGCGTTTAGCTCGGCTTCACTGAGATACTTAAATGGGTCTCTTGTCCGTAAAAGCGCAATAAACTGCTTCCGTTTGGATTCAATAGCAAGATGGTCAAACGCTTGGGGTACCATATTTTCGCGAATGCGCAAGTCCGGCATGTGGAGTTTAGCCTCTGCGTTAATAGCGTCCGCCATTTTTCTCAAAATCTGCGCGCCCTCAGTCATTCGCCCCGCATTTAGATCATCGAACGCTTGGCGTACCTGTTTGGCTTTACCAATCTTCGACATAGCCGTGCTATACATTCCAAGGAATCGGCGTTCCAATTCTAAATGGAGATTCTCATAAGACTTCTCGCCCGACTTCGCTCCTTCCCCGCCCGTCGCTTGATACAACATCTGTGAAAGCTGCTTATCGAGCCGCTTGAAGTTCTGCGCGACGTTAGCTACAGCTCTCTCGGCAACTTTACGCCAGATTTGATGCGTAGGGCGGCGGTGTTTAGTTTTCGCCTCACTCATGTTGAGCGCTTGCCCAATACCTTTTTGGGTATTAATTTTTGTGTCTTGGTTGCTAATCACGCTATCCAAGAAGTCCCCGAACTCAGGCGATGCTTTCGAGCGAGTTAGCCCTGCCAGCTTAGACATTACATCCCAGATCGAACCGAGTTTATACAATATGTTTTTAAAGAACCGGCCTAGCGCAATTTGTTCGCGCTTGCCTTTTTGTTGGCTTAGTGCATCTCGCGTGGTGTTGGCGCTATACGCTGTTCGAGTAACGGCGTGGGCCACCTGATCAGCAAACCACTCTTTAAATGCGCCTGAAAACGATTCCTCGCCGTAATTGGCTCTGTCTTTGGCAAACGCGTTCGCGACTAACTGTTGCTGTGCAGGCGTGGCGTTCTCCCAAGAATGGTCGTAAACCATGTGCCCTACTTCGTGCATTAATTGTACATACGTGGTCGCCGGATCATTGGGCGGCAGCATAATTATGGCAAACTCCCCCGTGTTGATATACGCCGGACGTTTTTTCTTTGCGCTGCTTTTCAAGCGTTCCTTGAGTGCTTCCCCTTTTGCCGCCGGTACAATACCTTTAGCAACCATATCGTCGATCGACTTTTGCATATTATCGGTGGACATTACCGCCAATGGCGTCTGAATGTTGAGGGTTGTGCGTAACAAATCAGGCAGAATACTGAGTAGTCGTGGGATGGTGACTCCCATATTTTTGATCTTATGCGCCCCAAAGTATTTAGCTCGGCGTGCCGCTGCTAGGCGACGGCGGTTGTTTAAATTAGCCGCACCGGATACCCGCTTGGCTGGGCCTGCTACACGGCTCTTGTTAGGGTTTGACCACGCATTTCCGTATACACGGTAGGTCATGCTTGCTGCGTGGCCTACAAAATAGGTCGCGCCCGCAGCGCTAGTCTTTTGCGTTCTGGTCGGCGCGGTCTCTCTGCGCACATCTGTATCATGGGGCGCGTAAGGCACTACCGTTGTGGGCGCTAATGTGTTTAATACACCCGATAATACCCACCCCTCTTGCCGCACAGGGATTTCATGTACCCAGCCGTCAGCAATACGCTTGTCGGCTTCTGTATTTTCCTCTGTCACATTATCCGAATCAGGTGCCTTGGGTGTGGCCCCGTCCTTAGATTCCATTACGGCTTTGTCTAGCGGGTCTATAGCATTATCAAAAAAGTTGGAATCTTTGAACCGGCTATCGGCTTCAATATTCAGGGAGCCCTTATCCACCGCTTCCGCGTCTGCTTGGGTGCCTGACTCAATATCCATCATACTGTCGCCGGAATCTTGCCCCAGCCCACCAGCATAAATCGCTTCATCCGCTACTTTGTATTTCCCTTGATGCGCCTGTTTGATCTGACTGTAGGTGCCTAGTATTTCTGATAGCGCAGCCTGCGTGTCCGCCCCCTCGATCAAGGCATTGATTTCCTCTACCGTCGCATCCTCGTCAGCATAATCCGCCACAGTTCCTAATTCCAAGCGGCTGTTCGCTAAAACCCGCAGCTCATTATGTATGTCTAACCGCACCACTAACGCTTCGCGTAGTGATTCATTTCGCTCGTTCCTTTGCTTTTCCGTGCGCTTGTCATTCGGGTCAACCGATTCTTCGGCCTTTATCGCCTCGCGCAATCGGTGTATCTCTTGCTGTTCGCTCAGTAATCGCTCCGCCAATGTAGCGTGTGAGGCCCAACGACTATCGAGTGAAGTTTCGCGTTCGTCGTCTTTAACTCTTTTGCCTTTCTTCGGGTCAACCTCACGCTCGATGAGCGAATTAGGGACGAGTTCCCGCTCCAAAGTCGCTTTATCCGAGAAAAGTTTTGTTGACTCCGCTTCATGTTGCTTGCGGTTAGTCTCGACCTTCGCGCGATTAAATGCGTCCGTATTAATGAGATCGGACAAGTAGCTGTAAGCAGCGGCTTCTGCGGCTGTGTCTTGATCTTCAAATTGATCCCGAACACTCTCTAGCTTCTTATAAAGCTCGGCTAATTTTTCATCTACTGTCTCTAAGAAGTTGGCGGAGTCATCGGCCTTCTTGCGGCGCGATTGACGGTAAGCATCGACTTTTCGTGCGTCCCCAACAGTCTGCCACTCACCTCGGTCATTCTGAAAAATCACCAACGAGTCAGGGATGCTCTTCGGGAGTGCGAACCGTCGATTAAGGTCTCGAACGTCAGGATCATGCAGCCGTGGCTGGCTACCGAGCGCCATACGCGCAAGGTTAGTCATCAGTGTTTCAAGCGCCATCACTACATCTACAGGGTGTCCATCCTTACGGTAATTAGCGATAGTATGGGCATCAACCGCGTAGTCTCGTTCACCTGTAAAGCCGTCATCATAACGAACATGTAGTAGATTGGCCCCACCAAGCGCTTCTGTACGCGCCATAATTAAATGGCCCTCAAACTTCCCGCGCTCACTCGCGTCACCAAACATGCCGTCATGAAGCCCCTCCCCCAACAGCCTGTTTTTTCCAGTGGTTATAAAATTCAACCGCTCAGACATGTAATGCAATTCGTCGGCGGGAAAATATGGCAGCAGCTTCTCCGCTATTGCCTGTGTTGCTGCCGCATCCTGTTTGGCGTAATCGGCCACCGTCTCCGATATTCCCGCGTTCGCAATATCTGCTGCTCGAAGCCCATCGAATAAGTCTGTGCCTAATTCCGACTCCAGCTTGTGTAACTCAGCGTTGTCAGGAAATAGTCCCATCGCCACGTCTTTTAGCTTGTGCCCATACCGTCTGTCTGGGTGAAGCGCCATAGACAATGCCATTGTGTCCACGTATTGTTTCGGGGCGTACCCGAATCTACGCTGTAGCACCTGTGCATCAAACTGCCCGTTGTGCATAACCAGGGCGACGCTATCATCTTTTCGTAGCGTATCTAATAATTCGCGAATCTCTTTGTCGGAGGTAAGGTATTTCGATTCGCCGTCAATATGCACCGCAAGCCCTAATACCTCGAAACGTTTGTCATCAATGTATTTCTCGGCTGTCATATTGCTATCAGCTAGAGAATACCCTGACGCTGTGTCGAAAAAAGTCTCAAAGTCCAAGGTGACTAACTTCTTATCTGCCCATTCGTTTTTGGGCTTACGGATAGCAGCAAAGCGCTGTAGTCGAGTAACCCATGTGTCCTTATCCGCATCCTGTGGCAACAAGGGCTGGTTTTCTGCGCGAAGAGCTCGACGGAACCGCATCACCCCTCGATGAATGGCATGGAAAAACTGATGTATCGAGGCCCGCTCTGGATCATTTGTCTCAACAATCTCAGAGATACCAGATGTGTCGGCTGAGATCGGCCCTGTCTTTTCCCACGCGCTTTTACCAAATGGGCGGTAGATGGCACGCATTTCAGAATTAATGAATCCCTGACTTCGCAGACTTAATAGGACATCAGCCATATCCTTATGCACTTTAAATATATTCTGAACAATCTCTGTCAATGAGACATCAACACCATCAACCGCATGCCTACCTGACACAATGCTCTCGAACAAGGCTATATGCCGTTCGATGTTTGGCCCCTGCACATTGGGGTCAAAGAACAGTCGGTCGTTTTTCTGCGTAGTTACCCCAAGACGCAGCTCTTTAACGAACTGCTTATATAGTGCATCTGGGGAGACACCTTTTTTACTACGGGCAAGAATCGCCATTGCCGCTTTTATTCTACTCCCGTGCCGCTTCTCGAAATCAGCCATATAGGCTGCGCGAAACGCTGTCCGGTTAAATACTTTGGGCATTAGCCGCTCGATTAGATCAATGTCGTGGCGCGCTTCTAGCGCCAGACCTTGCAGCACTGTTTCAGCGCCCCGTGCAGCTTCTTTCATTTCGGCTGTTTCGTTACGGTCATTGAATACTAGGTCAAGCAAATTAATAAACTGCTTAATGTTCTTTGCGTCGGCTTTTTTAGTGGAGTTGAGTAATCTAATGGCGTCCATAACGCGATCCTCGCGCTTTGCCACATGCCCGCCCTTCACATTTTTCTTAACCGCTTTTGAATTATCGCGGCTGTGCTTCACTTGCATCTGAAACGTGCGCAACTTTAACAGTTGGTCAAGCATCTGCGCTCGCGTAGCATCAGAGTCATAATCAATGGCGTCGAGAATGATCGCGATACGTTCTTGCGCGTCTTGCGTTTCTGTGAGGTTAATATCCGGCGTAAAAGCGTACGTTCCTTTTTCCGTGCGCGGCAGATGTTTATCCATCATTAGCACTGCACGGTACCGGAGAGTCTCCCAGAGTTCAGCAACCTTACGCTGCTTCTTTTGCTTGCGCGCCGCTTTCTTGTCTGTTTCCTTCTTCGATTTAGGGGTGGGCTTAGCCCCGTCACTCCGATCTGATTGATGTGAGCGATCTATAATTTCTTTAACCAACCGGTGCATGTTAGTCTGCGTGTGGGTAATGGCTTCGTCCGATCGGGCTATATGGAGAAAATGATGATCCGCTAGCTCTGATTGCTCATAAGGGCTTAATTGCTGGTCGATCGCTTCCGCCATCACCTCGGCTATTTTGCCTTTGTCTGACGCAGCCTGACGCAGCCGCGCTAAGACGCGGGCGGCGTAACGATTATTATCTTCCCCTTTCTGTTTATCTAGGCCGCTTTCTATGCCTAACAACGCCCCCAGTCGAGCAAAGCTTGCTCCTATGTAGGCTGACCTATCATCGTTAGGTGAATTTTTAGCTCTCTCAAGCTTCTGGAGTATAGCCGATGCAACCCGCAAACCTGATGATGCACCCCCTTTTTTGTTCCCATCCTCATCGACCTCTTCATCCGAGAGTATGTGCTTGGGGTTTTCAGGTTCCACGCCCGCTTTGCGCGCTTCCGCTACCAACTGTTCGTCGGAGTATTCTTCTTGCATCTTGCGCTGCTTAGCTGTTTTAGCGAGAGAATCTACACGGTCTGGTGTTGCGTCCGCCTCGGCCTCGATAATAGCTCGGATCAGTTTATCCCTAGCAATCGGACTCTTTTCTGTTGCCACGGAATCAATCTGTAGCTTCGCAGCCTCTAGCTTAATCGCTTCTGGGTCTAGGTCACCGCGACTAAGTGCGGCTAGTAATTCTTTTAGTGGACGCAGTTTGCCCGCAGTGTCCCGCAGTGTCTCAAACGACGTGCCCTGCTTTTTAGGTTCTTCGTGCAGCAACCCAACCTTACTCTCCCCCTGTGGGACAAAAGTGCGGCGCTTCTCGTTCAAGGCTTGTATTTCTTCTTGGTATCGACGCTGGCGTTCCTCTAGTCGAGCCGCTATCGCCTCGGCGGGTTGGACAACGATCTTGGCATCTTTGCCATAGGTCGCGCGCAATCGCGCCTTTGTATCTTCAACCCGATCAACCGTAGCGACCTGACTAACAATCTCATTACCCTGGTCATCAATGTATTCCACCAAGCGAACATCTTCGACCTTATTTTTGCCTACCTCAGTTTTATCTTGCGTGTAGCCAAGCGTTGTCTTAGCGTCGGTTAAGCCTTCTTCTTTGAACGCCGCGCCGACTATTGGGTCGGATGTAAAAACAGCACCGGATTCATGCCTGTACGCCTTTACGCCTTTCGGAAGTGTGATGTGGTTCGGCATGTCTGGGTCAGCCGAGTAGACTGTTTTGAGCTGATTTCCCGACTTACCAAAATGATCGACCTGTGCTTGGATTTGTGAGGGGGCTTCTGGCACTGTCCCGTCCATCGCGCGGCGCTGTTGTGCATCGGATGCGAGCTGCTGATAGCGGCTATACGCTGCCCCTGCGGTAGCTGTAACAGTGGATGTACCCCCACCCGCTGCCGCGCCTGCCCAGAATGATTCATTGAGTTGATTCCAATCAACCTCGTACCCAGGCTTCGCCATTTTAATTGCAAGCTGGTCGGTAAGGTCTTGAATAAATTCAGTACCGCCTTCGATCCCCGTGTTAAGCGTGGCTTGGTACCCAATGTGCTTCGCTAACCCAGCGGCATCTGTAATCCTGCCTTTTGGCATAAAGCCTTTCAGTATGCTCTGGAGGCCGTACATTTCAGCACCAGTCTTTATGGCGCCTGTGCCGAATGCCAATAGTGGGTTATCGACGCCTTGCTCTAGCTGGGCGTGGCGCGACTCACCTGTCATTTGGGCGTACATAGACCCCGTGAAACCCAGCTTTCCTGCTGCGCGCCAGCCTAATCGCATTGTGAAAGATTTACCAATAGCCGCGTACACGGCGGGCGCAGCTACGCCCCCTGTCAATGCGGTTGCGCTCGCAGCGCCCGCAGCAATGCCGATGTCGGCTAGGAAATTAGGCGCATTCTCTACAACGCGCTCAACGATGTATTTTCCGAGCGTCTCTAAGTCTTTAACGTCATCAGTGCTTTCGACTTCTACAGGACTCCGCCCTGCTTCTATCATATTGCGCAGAACCCCCTCTTCGCCCCACTGTTTTGCAGTGTCACTCCCTACAACATCACCTACTAGTTCCGTGAACTGAAATAGGTTCATATGCATCAAGTCGGTGCCTCGATCCCAAGCGCGCCCAACAAAATTGCGCGAATCTTTGACCGTTGTGGTTAATTCAGGGCGCTGAACCCCGTAGTCACGCATTCGCTCTAGCGCTGGTGTCGTGCCTGTCTCACTGAATGTTCTTTGCGCATCAAAGCGCGCATTAATTGCTTCACCTTCCGCGTAGTTGGTCTCCGCAGACCCACCGAAACTAGTCGGGGAAGCGTAGCCTTCTCGAATTAGCTGCCCCATGACAGAGTTGCCGTTTTCATCTCTAAAGCTAGCTAAGTCACGGCCTCTGCGCCCTTTTTCCCCTGTCTCGCTGTACTTGTATGCCCCCGATTGAATCAGCCCGCGTGCGCGTTCTTGTGCTTCCACGCTCAATGGCATCGCACTACTGTGGGCTGTGCGTATTTCTGGGGCGTCTCCGCCCAATAGTCGTTTGCCCTCTCCCGACTGATAAATTGTATCCGCATCGTAGAGGTACCCCGCATCAGTGTTTCGTTGGAGCGGGTCTCCTTTTTGGGTGCGCAGGTAATCTTCGACACTCGCAGTATTCTGAGCATCATCGAGTTGTTGCTGCAAAGCTACTTCTGCGAGATATTGGTCTACACTCATCGGTATACGGCTCCCTCTATTGGGCTAGTGCTTCTTTTTCTTTGTTAAATTTCTGCTGATGATGCGCGTGTAGCGCCGCTCGCGCTTCCGACTCTTTAATGCCTTGCGCCTGCGCGTATCCTTTAACATGCAACTCGACAGAATGAATCTGGTTGCCGTACACATACACCCCCGCAGTTTGCGCTGGTGGGTATCGCTTCAAGATCGCCATGAAGTCCCCCGCCGAGAACTCAGTCACCTCGTCCTTCGTGAAGGTGCCATCTTTTAGCGCTCCTGCTGTCGCTGAAGCCAGCGCGGATAGCACACCAAGCTCGGCATCGCTTCCTGACATTTTATTAATGTCAGCGGACATGCCTTCTGGCAGAACCGACTGCAACACCGCACTATTCGAGCGCATTACCCCTATAAAATAATTCTGGAAACCAGCTTGCGGCACGGAGCCAACCATCTTACCGAACTTGTTATCTACCAAATCGGCACCGCCAGCGTTACCCATGCCGACTTGTGCTGCTTGCTCCCAGTTATCCCCTACCCGCTTTACGCGCGCTTTTTCCTCCGCAGCCGCGTCAGCTCCTTTTGTTTTTAGGAGCGTGGCGATGCGGGACTTATAGTTCGACGAGAGTTGTCTTTGCGAAGCAATAACCATCCCCATACTATTAACCTCAGTCACGTAGTCCCAATCACCGTGGGTAAAGGTCTTTAACTTCGATTCCCCCAGTGTCCCCGTGCGAACAAATCGCTCAAGTTTATCTGCGGGAGGTGTTGTGATAACCCCCGCTTTCACCAAAGTTATAATTGCTTGGGCGCGCTTGTCTTGTGTCGCACGATCTGCTGGCTTACTTTGTTTCTTTGAGGCATTTATAATCAGGGCATTCGAGGCTTCTACCAATTGGGGAGTCGCGTTCTGCGCCACTGTAGCGGCAGCCTTGGTAAGCTTATCGTTAACCTCCGTTGATGTACCCTGTACGGATGTTTCTTGCCCAGTATTCGTAGTGACCGTTGGGGCACCACCCGTTGTATTCGGTTTGTCAGCTATCGCGTCGGATGCGCCATCTACAAAGTCAGACGCTGCTTCCTCAACGTACGAACTTACGGCGGAATATCCATCTACTATCGGTTCAACCACGCTTGCGTTGATCGACTTAGCAGCATCCACTGCCGCCTTGCCTACTCGGTATGAAGTCGATTCCTCGCTTTCCATTGGGAGGCTGCTCTGGGTCCGATACTCTGAGATTCGCCTCTTGGCTTCCGTCACGGAAACACCCGTCGCATCCATAACATCCTTGACGAGTTTGTTCTCAATAGCTACTTCATTAGACGAATGGCCCGCCAAGCTTTGAATATTCTGGCTGTATTGGTCGGTTACTTCATCCACCAGATCTGCGACAATATCTTCGATGGGTAGTTCTTCCCCTTCCACCGGCTGCGTCTGTGTTTGCACAGGCGCTTGTTGTACGTCCTGCGAGGGTAGCGGGGTAACTGTAACGTGATCAGGGTCTGCAACTTCCTGCGGCTGCGGCTGCTGCATTAGGTTACTGCCTAGTGAAGCTGGCGCTGGCGCTGCCTCTGTAGTTTCCTGCTCTCCTAAAATCTGTGCATCCGTAATATTCTCGTCGCCTAATTGGCGGGAAGCAGTCTGTACCTGGGAGTTCGTGAAGCCACGGTCTTTTTGTATTATTTTTTCAATGTATTCCATCGTCCCGCTAGCGGTAAATATCGGCACGCTGTCACCTTGCCCGCGCGTTGCGCTTAACGGTTTCAATGCCGGATTACCCTCTGCATCAGTCTCGCCTGTATCAATCATTAGCGCATAGCGATAAGAGGGGGAACCATCTTCGTTCTGCTGAGTATCAATTTTCTGTATCCCTGCTACTTTATAGTTGGGGCGATCCCCGTCCATAGTTACGAGGTTATGCAACGATTGACTCGACCGTACTACTTGGTTAATCGAGTCTAAGTTGG
>ERZ1048872.1191-NODE-1191-length-22822-cov-21.973163_pt1 | contig 22822 bp, 23 predicted proteins | sample MGYA00383100_ERZ1048872 | MGnify/ENA primary metagenome ERZ1048872 (study PRJEB29581, sample SAMEA5548370) | metagenome | biome: marine; feature: coastal; material: water | depth 50 m | study: Short-term variability in the microbial, nano- and picoplankton...
GACATTGAGCAAGGCTTTGAGCTTACAGTTTCAGCTGAGTTCTAATGATCTTGAAGGTTCTTGATACCCTAGTGAAAGCCTGCTTGATGCTGGCTTTCACATTGGGCACCCCTGCTTTTGCACAAGAACAAACGGACAATCCGGAAGCACCTCAAACCATTGTGGTCTTGCAAAGTGCGATTCTGGTCATTGATCTTGATCGGTTCTTTGCCAATTCAATGTTTGGTCAGCGCATACAATCTGAATTTCAAGCAGCAAGAGCAGAACTTTTGGCTGAAAACAGCACAAAATTTGCAGAGCTAACGGCCGAAGAAAAAGACCTCACAGAACGGCGCTCTACGCTTGGCCGTGAAGATTTCTCGGTTTTGGCGGAAGAGTTTGATACGAAAGCACAGAAAATTCGCGCTGAGCAAACTGCCAAAGGATCAGAGCTTCAGGCGCGTCCAGGGCAGGCCCGTCAGCAATTTCTTAGCATCGCTCAGGACGTGTTGATCGAAATTATGCGAGAGCGTCGCGCACTGGCGGTTCTTTCGCAAGATGCTGTTCTTATTCCTGCAGATTCGATCAATATTACCGATGATGCTATCGCGCGGATCGACGCTCTGCTCGGCGACGGAAGCAATTAACCCTCAGCCTATGCTTGCCGCACTCTTGCCCGCTTGGTAATCAGTGGTAACTCACTTTGAAAGGCACGACCTATGTCCGAATTGAAATCCGCTGATATCCAACTCATTCAGCGCATCTTGCCGCATCGCTATCCGTTTTTGCTGGTCGATAAAGTTGTTGAAATTGATGGGTATCAGTCGGCCACAGGCATCAAGAACGTCACGATGAACGAGCCCCATTTCCAGGGTCATTTTCCGGGAACACCCATAATGCCAGGCGTTACGATCGTTGAAGCTATGGCACAAACAACGGGTGTCATGGTCGGAGTTGCCTTGGATCTCGCTGACAAAGATATGCTTATTTACTTTATGGCCATCGACAAGTGCAAATTCCGCCGCAAGGTTGGTCCGGGTGATGTGCTTGAAATGAAGGTCGAAACGACACGCGGTAAGCCGGGTGGAAAAGTTTGGAAGTTCAAAGGCGTGGCAACTGTTGAAGGTGAACTGGCTGCAGAGGCCGAATTTACGGCAATGATGGATCTGCCTGCGGAAAGCGCCTGATGAGCATTAGCGCCTCAGCAAATATCCATCCAAGCGCCGTGATTGAAGATGGCGCAGTGATCGCCGATGGCTGTGTCATTGGCCCGTTTTGCCACATCGGTCCGAAAGTTCAGCTTTCAGAGCGTGTGACTTTGCGTTCTCATGTCGTTGTGACAGGTGAAACAAGTGTCGGTGAAGATACTGTGATTTTTTCATTCGCTTCGATTGGTGAAATCCCGCAGGACCTAAAATTCAAGGGTGAGGCGACGAAGCTCGAAATCGGGGCCCGCAACCGAATTCGTGAACATGTGACCATGAACACGGGCACTGGTGGCGGTGGCGGTCTGACGAAAATCGGTGATGATGGGTTGTTTATGGCGGGATGCCACATCGCGCATGATTGCATCATTGGGAACAACGTTATTGTAGTGAACCAAGCTGCGATTGCTGGCCATTGTGTGCTTGAGGATGACGTCATTGTTGGCGGTCTTAGCGGCGTGCATCAATTCGTTCGCATTGGACGCGGAGCGATTGTCGGCGCTGTGACCATGGTGACAAACGACGTCATTCCTTATGGCCTCGTACAGGCCCCTCGTGGGGAACTGGACGGACTTAACCTTGTTGGCCTTAAACGCCGAGGGATCAGCCGCTCTGACATCACAGCTTTACGTGCTGCCTTTCAGATGCTCGCACAGGGTGAGGGGGCTTTTCAGGATCGCGCTAAGCGTCTTGGCGAGGAAACTGATAGTCAGCCCGTTCAGGAAATCGTTGAATTTATCATGGGTGCGAGCGATCGTTCGTTCCTAACACCAGGTTAAGCGATGTCTAGACTAGCGATATTGGCCGGTTCAGGTCAGCTACCGGTTTCTATAGACAAGGTCTTCCCTGACGCATTGAAAATTGCGTTTGATGGCATGCCGACGGATATTGAACCGGACCACGTTTTCAAATTCGAACATTTGGGCACAGTGTTCGAAACCCTGCATGCAAACGGTGTTGAACGGGTGGTAATGGCCGGTGCGATGTCGCGCCCGTCACTTGATCCTTCCTTGTTTGATACTGGTATGGCGCTGATTGCGCCTCGGCTGTTAGCATCAATGGCTGGAGGCGATGACGGTTTACTGCGAGAGATCATCCAAATTTTTGAAGAACAAGGCTTCAAAGTTGTCGGTGCACATAGTCTGTTGCCTGAATTGACGGCCGACGAGGGGCAACTTTCAACCGGTGAGCTAACGGATACAGTACAAGCAGACATCAAACGCGCAGATGCTATCTTGGGATCGATGTCTCCGGTTGATGTCGGGCAGGCCGTTGTTGTTGAGGGTGGCGTTTGTCTTGGGATCGAGACGATTCAGGGCACAGACGCGCTGCTTGGGTTTGTTGCTTCCACCGCGAAACACTTGCGTCGGGGTTCGGGTGTTTTAGTTAAGCGCCCAAAAGTTGGTCAGGATTTACGGGTCGATATGCCGACCATTGGGCCCGCAACGATCAAGAATGCCAAGCAGGCAGGCCTGTCTGCGATCGTAATCTCGCCCGGTTCGGTTCTGCTTCTAGATCGAGAGTCGCTAATCACAACCGCCAACGAAGCCGGAATTCTTCTATTGGCGCGGAGGCATTCTTGAAGGTTTTCATTATCGCAGGCGAGGAATCCGGCGATAAGCTAGGGCATGCTTTGATGACTGGATTGCGCCAATTGGTGCCTGAAGTCACGTTTGAGGGCGTCGGCGGCGAACTGATGCAAAGCCAAGGGCTGAATTCTCGTTTTGATATGCGTGAGCTGTCTGTCATGGGTTTGGTGGAAATTCTGCCAAAATACTTCCATTTCAAGAAACGGATCCGCGAAACGGCCAATGCGGTCGTTGAGTCCCAACCTGATGTGATAATTACTATCGACAGTCCGGAATTTTGTTTGCGCGTCGCCAAAGCCGTCAAACAACGCTCAGACGTTCGAACTGTTCACTATGTAGCCCCGTCAGTTTGGGCTTGGCGTCCAAAGCGCGCCAAGAAAATGGCCGTATATATCGACCATGTCCTTGCACTTTTGCCGTTTGAACCGCCGTTCATGCAGAATGAAGGTATGCAGTGCGATTTTGTGGGTCATCCGGTTGTTACTGAACCCCAAGCCAGCGAATCTGATGCGTCTGAGTTTCGATTGCGCCATGGCATTGGTGACGCCCCGATGCTGTTGGTCTTACCAGGGTCGCGTAAAAGCGAAGTTACCCGCCTTGGCCCAATTTTCGGTGAGGTTTTGCGAGAGGTCGTGAAAGCCCAAGATGACATTCGATTGGTCCTACCTGCGGCTAAGCCCGTAGCTGGACTTGTCGAAGCAATGGTGTCGGAATGGGATTTGCCAACCGAAGTGCTGATCCTCGACCCGAGGGATTTTGATGCAGACGAAGCAGGGTCCCGCAAGCTTGCCGCATTCAAAGCGTCGGACTTGGCGCTTGCTGCGTCGGGCACGGTTTCGCTTGAATTGGCTGCAGCCGGTACCCCTATGGTTATTGCTTACGACATGAACGCAATCTCGCGCTTTTTGATTTCGCGGATGTTGAGGGTGGATACGGCGACGCTTGTCAGTCTTGTGTCCAACACACGCGTGATCCCTGAGTTTTTGGGCAAAGACTGCCAGCCGCAGTTTATTGCGCCGGCGATACTTGATGTGCTCAACAACCCAATGGATCAACTTGAGGCGATGCGCGAGACGATGGAAAAACTCGGTGCGGGCGGCGAAGAACCTGGGATGCGGGCGGCTAAAGCTGTCTTGGACGGGATCGAATCCTAGGCTGGATTCCCTTTCCAGATCCATCCGCCACCGAATATCCGAGAGCTTTCGTTGTCATAGAACACGCATGCTTGACCGGGGGATACGCCCTCTTCTGGCGACAGCAGTTCAACCTCAGCCGTAGTCGCTGATAGGGGTCTAATTATAGCCTCACGCGGGGGGCGGGTTGAACGCACTTTGACCGCAACATTCCAAGCCTCACGGCTTTCGAACGGTTCATCGCCCAGCCAGTTGATCTCACGAACCGGTATGATCCGCGTGGACAACAACTCTTTTGGACCAACAATCACTTGTTTTGTATCGACATCGAGACGCACCACATAAAGAGGATCACTTAACCCTCCAATGCCCAGTCCACGTCTTTGACCGATTGTATAGTGAAGCACACCGTTGTGTTGCCCAAGTACACGGCCATCAGCGTGAACGATTTCGCCAGGTTCAGACGCTCCTGGCCGCAGTTTTTCGATGACCGACGCATAATTTCCGTCCGGTACGAAGCAAATGTCCTGACTGTCGGGTTTGTCCGCAACTGATAGCCCGTATTGCGCTGCAAGTGCGCGTGTCGCATCCTTGGAAGGCAAATGCCCTAGTGGGAACCTCAGATAATCCAGCTGATCTGGTGTTGTTGAGAATAGGAAATAGCTTTGATCCCTATTTGCATCCGCCGCGCTGTGAAGCTCTGCGCCAGAATTCCCGAGTTTTCGCTGGATGTAGTGGCCGGTCGCCATGCAATCGGCCTCTAAATCCTTCGCGGTCTCAAGAAGATCCTTAAACTTTACCCTTTCATTGCATCGAATGCAGGGAACAGGGGTCGCCCCTGCAAGATAGCTGTCCGCAAATTCATCGATTACGGCGTCTTGAAAGATGTTTTCGTAGTCCAAAACGTAATGGGGAAAACCTTTTTCTTCGGCCACGCGGCGGGCATCATGAATGTCGATGCCTGCACAGCATGCTCCTTTTTTTGCAAGGGCAGCCCCATGATCATAAAGCTGAAGCGTGACACCAACAACGTCATAGCCTTCATCCGCAAGCTGCGCCGCTACCACCGAACTGTCGACGCCACCGGACATCGCGACAACAACGCGCGTTTCGCTTGGTGGTTTGTCAAAACCAAGTGAGTTGAGTTCAGGCATGCTCTGCTCCTGCAAGTGATCTGCTGGAATATAGGAAAATCTTAAACACTCTCAACCCCTACCTTCACTGCTGCTTAAGGGAATGAGGTTTTTCTGGACCAATCGAAACCAAAGGCTTTGGCATGTATCTTAAAAAAGTAGATAGACCGCGCACCGCGAAACTTCCAGATGGCCGTGTTCTTAGCATGTCGGATCTTCCCCATTCGACGACTCAACGCTGGGTAGCATCGCGGAAAGAGACCGTGGTTCACGCTATTCTTTATGGTCTTATCTCAAGAGAAGACGCCTTGAACCTCTATTCACTTACCAAAGAGGAACTTTCAGAGTGGGAAATGGGCCTAATTTTAAGGGGCAAAGACGGATTAAAGGTGACTAGGTTACAATCCACTAGACAACCATAGATTGTGCATGCAAGTATAAATGCAAGTAACCGGGTCTTAACCATTTCCGGCCAAACATTGAAAAAGCACATGGTTAATCTTTGGAGGACGTTTTTATGCGCGTACTATTGGTTGAGGACGATCCGACAACGTCCAAAAGCATTGAAATGATGCTCACACACGAAAATCTAAATGTTTATGCAACAGATCTTGGTGAAGAAGGTCTCGATCTTGCAAAGCTATATGACTACGATTTGATACTTCTCGACTTGAACTTGCCCGACATGCCTGGCTACGAAGTGCTCCGTCAACTTCGCCGTTCGCGTGTGGAAACCCCGATTTTAATATTGTCTGGTGACGATAACACAGAAAGCAAACTCAAAAGTTTTGGGTTTGGGGCTGACGACTATCTAACCAAGCCCTTTCATCGCGAAGAATTGGTTGCGCGCATTCACGCCATTGTCCGCCGGTCAAAAGGCCATGCGCAGTCTATCATTCAGACCGGCATGATCGCGGTCAATCTCGACGCAAAAACCGTTGAGGTTGGTGGAACTACGGTGCACCTGACCGGAAAAGAGTATCAGATGCTTGAGCTTTTGAGCCTTCGAAAAGGCACGACTTTGACCAAAGAGATGTTTCTCAACCATCTCTACGGTGGAATGGATGAGCCTGAACTGAAAATCATCGACGTGTTTATCTGTAAGCTACGCAAGAAGCTCGACAATGCTACGGGTGGCGACAATTACATCGATACTGTTTGGGGACGTGGATACGTCCTGCGTGATCCTCAACCGAGCCCCAAAACACCGGAACCAATGGCAGTAAACGCGTAGAATTCTATCATTACCACCACTCATCACTAGACCAACAGTCTGTCGGCTTTTATCACGTAGTTAGAAAAACGTGAGAATTGCCGATGGATAACGCCGCACCAGTGTCAGAACTAAGCGAGGAACAAGCTGCGGCAGAGCTTGCAGCATTGGCAATACAGCTACTGTCTGCAAATGCGGCATACCACTCGGATGATTCCCCCATTTTAGACGATGCTTCCTACGATGCGTTGAAGCGTCGTAACACTGAAATTGAGTCTGCATTTCCCCACCTCAAACGAGATGACAGCGCCTCAGAGCAAATTGGTTTCAGCCCGTCTGAGAAATTTACCAAAATCCGCCACGCCCAACGGATGCTATCATTGTCCAACGCCTTTGATGCAGATGACGTGAGGGACTTTGATAAGCAAATAAGGAAGTTTTTGGGGCTCAGCGGCGATCAATCAGTTGCTTACACGGCAGAGCCAAAGATAGACGGGCTGTCCCTTTCGTTAAGATACGAGAATGGGAAACTTGTCCAAGCAGCCACCCGTGGAGATGGTGAAACCGGCGAAAATGTCACTGCAAATGCTCTGACGATTACCGACGTGCCACATACGATAAAATCAGAAATCTCACGCCTAGAAGTGCGCGGCGAAGTTTACATGAGCCATGAGGATTTTGCGAAATTGAACGCAAGCCAATCCCAACAAGGCGAAAAGACATTTGCTAATCCACGCAACGCGGCCGCTGGCTCGCTTCGCCAACTTGATTCCGCGATAACAAAATCGCGCCCTCTGAAATTCTTTGCCTATGCATGGGGGCACTTGAGTTCACCGTTGGCGAGTTCACAAATAGGCGGAATTTCACAACTTGCAGAACTTGGTTTCTCAACCAATGAGTTGACCAAGCGCTTTGAAAGCCTTGACGATTTGCTGGATCACTATGCAAACATAGAAAGCCAACGCGCCTCGCTCGGATATGACATCGATGGTGTTGTCTACAAAGTTGACGATTTGGCGCTTCAAGAGCGACTTGGCTTTCGCTCAACCACCCCTCGCTGGGCGATAGCACACAAATTTCCGGCCGAAACCGCTTGGACTCGTCTTGAGGCCATCGAAATTCAAGTTGGACGAACTGGTGCCTTGTCCCCTGTGGCACGACTAACCCCAGTTACAGTCGGCGGCGTCGTTGTGTCTAACGTCACGCTGCACAACGAAGATTATATCGAGGGTCGAGATAGTAAAGGTGCCTCAATCCGTGAAGGCCGCGATCTCCGCGAAGGAGATTGGGTTCAAGTCTACCGTGCTGGTGATGTCATCCCGAAAATCGCGGATGTCGATCCCAGCAAGAGGCCTACAGGTTCCCGACCTTTCATGTTTCCAACAATATGCCCCGAATGCAATTCAGAAGCAGTTCGTGAAAATCAAGATTCCGTTCGCAGATGTACCGGCGGCTTGATTTGTCCTGCGCAAGCTGTTGAAAAATTGAAGCATTTTGTTGGCCGTGGGGCCTTTGACATCGAAGGCTTGGGCGCGAAACAGGTTGAACAGTTTTATCTTGATGGCTGGATCAAAGAGCCGGCACATATCTTTTTACTTCAATCAAATTACGGCTCTGGTTTGCAACGCCTAAGCAATCGCGAAGGTTGGGGCGGTAAGTCGGCAGACAATCTGTTTCAAGCTATCGAAGACAAGCGCACAATATCATTCGGGCGGTTCTTATACGCACTTGGCATTCGTCACGTGGGCGAAAACACGGGCAAACTTCTGGCAAATCACTATGGGTCATGGTCGGTTTTTCGTGATGTCATGACGGCCATTTCGACTAACGGCTCACCTGAATGGGAAGAACTTTTGGGGATTGATGGCGTTGGTGAGGTCATGGCCAATGCGTTGGTTTCGGCGTTCACGAACCCCGAGGAATCCGCTTCGATTGACCGCATGGCCGAACAATTACTCATAGAAGACGCAGAAATTGCCGAAAGTGACAGTCCAGTTGCAGGTAAAATAGTAGTGTTCAGCGGATCTCTTGAAAAAATGACCCGTGCCGAGGCCAAAGCCACCGCTGAATCACTTGGTGCTAAGGTCTCAGGCTCAGTTAGTAAAAAAACCGACTTACTGGTCGCAGGGCCAGGTGCTGGAAGCAAGGCAACCAAAGCTGCGTCGTTGGGTATCGAAACTCTGGATGAGGACGGCTGGTTAGAGCTTATCGGAAAAGCATGAGCGGTCGGCCAGAAATACTGTTCCCGCTGTTTTCAGACATCACGAAACTGGATGGAATTGGCCCTAAAACGGCCCAAGCGTTGACTGGAATTGGCATCGATAAACCCAGAGATCTGCTTGTTACATTACCGGCCAGCGGCATCGATCGCCATCCGCGCACGACAATCCAAGGGGCAGACCAAGGGGAGGTAGTAACGGTCGAGGTGACGGTTGAATCCCACCAGCCGTCTCGTCAAAAAGGGCGCCCCTACCGGGTGACCGTCAGCGATGCTCAGACAAGCTTCCAACTGGTTTTTTTTCACGCGCGGGCAGATTATTTGACCAAATTGCTGCCAACGGGCCAAAAGCGTATCGTTTCAGGCAAGGTTGAGTATTTCGACGGCGTTGGACAGATTGCCCATCCCGATCATGTCCTGCCAATTGACCAAGCTGCAGGGATTCCGGTTTTTGAACCCGTTTATCCGCTGACATCAGGCGTAACGCAAAAGACAATGCAGAAGGCGTCCATCGCGGCACAGGCGTTGTCACCCATAGTATCTGAGTGGATTGACCCACAATTGGTCGCACAAAATAAGTGGCCAACTTGGAACGAGGCGCTTTCGAACGCGCACAATCCTAAGACTTTAAGCGATCTTTCCCCTAATTCCATCGCACGAACGCGATTAGCCTACGATGAATTTCTTGCGCATCAGTTAACCCTTGCCCTTGCGCGTCGAAATTCAATGCGAAAGCCCGGTATTGCCACTTTGGGCACTGGAAAACTTGCTAAACGCGTATGGGAAACCCTGCCATTTCCACCGACAAATGCGCAAAATCGGGCAATAGACGACATCACGAAAGATATGGCGTCGGAAAACCGCATGAATAGGTTGCTTCAGGGGGACGTTGGTTCTGGCAAGACTCTTGTCGCATTTATGGCTCTGATTGCTGCCGTCGAAGCAGGCGGGCAGGGGGTTATGATGGCTCCCACGGGGATTTTGGCGCAACAACATTTTGAAGGTTTGCAGCCCTTGGCTGAAGAGGCTGGCGTTGTTCTAGAGATATTAACCGGTCGCGACAAAGGCACTGAGCGTCGTTCAAAACTTGCTGCTTTGGCGCGTGGGGACATTCACATCCTAGTCGGCACACACGCAGTTTTTCAGAAGGATGTTGAGTTCAAGAAACTTCGTTTGGCCATTATTGATGAACAACACCGTTTTGGTGTGGCACAGCGGCTAGAACTTGGTTCGAAAGGTGAAGCCGTTGACGTTCTTGTCATGACCGCCACACCGATTCCGCGATCTTTGGCCTTGACGCAATATGGCGATATGGACGTGTCCGTTCTGGACGAAAAGCCACCGGGTCGAAAACCGATAAAAACCGCGCTCATTTCTGACGAACGATTGAGCGAAGTCGTTAACCATCTATCTACGGCTATCGCGAGTGGCCGCCAGGCGTATTGGGTTTGCCCTTTGGTTGACGAAAGCGAAGTATCCGACCTTACTGCCGCTGAAGAGCGCTTCAAGTTCCTGAGGGCTTCCCTTGGTGAGGCCCATGTGGGGTTAGTGCATGGCCAAATGCACCCTAAGGACAAAGATGCAGCTATGGCCCGGTTCCAATCGGGCGAGACGAAAGTTTTAGTTGCGACGACCGTGATTGAGGTTGGCGTCGATGTTCCAAACGCAACGATCATGGTGATCGAGCGCGCAGAAAGCTTTGGCCTTGCGCAGCTTCACCAGTTGAGAGGACGAGTAGGGCGAGGCAGCCAAGAGTCGACCTGTTTGCTAGTATACAATTCACCTCTAACCCAAGGGGGTGAACAAAGGCTTACCACTTTGCGAGAAACTGAGGATGGTTTCAAAATTTCCGAAGTTGACATGCAGATGCGCGGGGCCGGAGATCTGATCGGCACAGCCCAATCTGGTCTGCCCCGCTTCCGAATTGCCGACATGGAAAGCCAATCGAACCTGATGCAGATCGCCCAAAAAGATGCGCGAAATTTACTGGAACGTGATCCCGATCTGAAATCCGAACGCGGAATATCGGCCAAAATACTGCTTTGGTTGATGGAGCAGGATCGCACAATTCGATTGTTATCAGTGGGTTAGCCTTTTTGTTCTCAAGTGTTCCTATAAAGTTCTTGATATTTGAAATTAGATATGAGTACAAAGTGGCAACAAGAGAACATGAGGTGAACAAAATGACACAGATTAAATCCGCTCTCCGTCGCTCATCAATGACGCTGGTAGAAGATATGATTGGTGTCGCCGCGTTGATCGCCATGTTGTTTGTTGGATTGACGCTTCCTGGCGCATTCTAGAGGTTTTACTGCCTGCGATCCTTTACTTTGACGATGCTCTATTGAACGCCTGTCCCTTAGTTTTATGAGCCACATGTCCCCAGATGCCAGGATGCCTCACAGCCTGTCGTCATATCGTCTTCCTCGACGGGATTGCACACTTATGCGCCGCTGCTTCACTTCGAAGTCAGCGGCGTTTTTTTAGGCCAGAGATTGAATTTCTTCGATGGCCTCAACGCAAGCGTTAAGCGACAGCATGATTGAATCGTGTCGATTTTTGAATTCTCGGGCAGGAATTAGGTTTTCCAACCCCTCAAAGGGCGTTTGCGGGGGAGCACCATTTGTCTTCAGCATCGCTTTAAGCTCATCCCGAGCAGAAATTACTTGATCGGTGCTACAGCCAATAATAGCACCTCCAACCACAGACGCGGCCGCCTGCCCAAGCGCGCACGCCTTTACGTCTTGCCCGTAATCTGTGACGACTCCATCGGCTACCACCAAATCGACAGTTACGGTTGACCCGCATAGGGGAGCACGTTTTTTCACAGTTGCCATGGGCGTTTCAAGACGCTCGGTACATGGCATATCTGCGGCCAAGGCCAATATCCTGGTTGAATACAGCTTGAGAAGCTCACTGTCAGACATCGACTTTCCTTTACGCGGGCTTCAACATAGATAGATAGCGCCCAAACTAGAAAAAGGTTTGTACCATGACATTCGATCCTTCAACCCTTCGATACGATGAAAAGGGGCTTATTCCGGCAATTGCGCAGGATGTGGCCGACGGAACGGTCTTAATGATGGCGTGGATGAACCAAGAAGCTGTTGAACGGACACTGCATAGCGGCAAAGTTACGTATTGGTCGCGTTCGCGCCAGTCTTTTTGGATCAAAGGTGAGTCGTCGGGACATACGCAAAAACTGATTGATTTTCGATTTGATTGTGACGCCGACTGTCTATTAGTGATGGTCGAGCAGGAAGGCCCTGCGTGCCACACTAAACGCAGAAGTTGCTTCTACCGATCCGTTCAGGATGGCACAGTTTTGGAACTTATGACGCCAGAGGAAGACCAACCAAACGTCTGATGTCCTCGGCTGTTGCTCCATTTTGTCGGTACAGTGAGATCGCCTTGGCGTCATCGCGTTTAGCAAGGCGTTTACCGTTCTCATCCCTGATCAATTGGTGGTGATGATAAAGCGGTGTCGGTAGGCCGAGCAGCTTTTGAAGAAGGACGTGAATCGCAGTCGCATCTGCCAGATCCGCGCCACGTACCACATCTGAAATGTCCTGAGTTGCATCATCAACAACGACCGACAGATGATAACTTGTCCCCATGTCCTTTCTCGACAAAACAACATCGCCAATTTCGGTTAAAAATGAAGCCTTAGATATTGATTTACAACCATCATCTTTCCATTTGAGGGGGGCAGCCAAAGCCTCAAATGCAGACTTGGCGTCTAGTCTTATCGGAAGTCCATAATCTATTGATTTAATTGAGTTTGTTGTGAGGCACTTGCCAGAATACACAAGCCCGTCGGGACCAACGGTGGGTTGCGTGGTTTCTTGCGGCGCATTTGCGGATTCTTGGATGTCTCGTCTGCTACAAGTGCAATTGTAGATAAGGTTCATCTTTTCAAGGTGTTGCAAGGCGTCTTGATACACAGACAGTCGATCTGATTGGCGGAGAACTGGATTGCTCCAGGTTATGCCAAGCCACGAAAGGTCGTCATAGATTTGATCTTCCCATTTTTGCTTGGACCGTGACTGATCAATGTCTTCTATGCGAAGAAGGAATTCTCCATTGTTTTGTGTCGCCATATCAAAGGCGTAAAGGGCGGAATAGGCATGTCCCAGATGCAATGGGCCAGTTGGTGATGGCGCAAACCGTGTTCTCATACGCGTTGAATAACAATCACATCCGAACCCATATTCAAATCACCGATATGGGGTCCATGCTCTCGGAACAGAATTTTTGCCCGTTTCGCATTAATTTCGTCTTCTAACACTTTGTCGTATTTCAGACACTCCAAGGTTGGATCGTTGAATGAAAGCGCCAAGAGTCCCCCAATAGCGAGTGAATTCAACACGTCCGATAATATCTCAGCGGGGGCAGCGCCAAGGCTAATTACGCCCGCGGCGACAATCAGGTCGTAGTCGCCCGGTTTCGCGGGTGCGTCGCCAGGTTTAGAAAGCCATAGCCTTTGATAAATGTTCTTATCTTCAGCCTTTTTTAACATTTCTTCGGTTATGTCGGTGCCATGAAGTTCGTTGAAACCCACTAGCCGCAAGGCCTCACCTGAAATACCCGTGCCGCAACCGAAGTCCAAAACGGGCCCAGAGATTTGATTTCTGTAGGGCTTTAAAGCGTCTGCAATCCGCAAGGGGGTATAATATCCACGTTTTGCCAGATCGGAATCATATTCATCAGCCCACTCTTTGTAGACTTGAATCGTTTCGGCAGGCGCTCTGTCAGTCCAAAGCTGTGGCTTCATTGGGGTTCTATCTGTCATTTGGATAGACAAGCAAAAAATTCGCTATGCGTCTAGCGCGATCTCGGACAACCAGCCATTCCATGCGTCCTTTGCCCGGTCTGTATAGGCTTTGTAGCGATCCTTTCGGCCACGACGACCACCTTTCAGGCCCTCGACAGGACGAAACAATCCGAAGTTTACGTTCATCGGTTGAAATGTTTTGGCCTCAGCTCCACCGGTGATGTGATGGATCAACGCACCCATAGCCGTATCTTGCGGAGGGCTCGTGATAGTCTGGCCTAAGATTTCGGCAGCCGCCATGCGTCCTGCCAATAGCCCCATAGCAGCACTTTCAACGTAGCCTTCGACGCCCGTGATTTGGCCGGCAAAACGAATGTTGGGTTTGGACTTAAGGCGCATTTGATCGTCGAGAAGTGTTGGCGAGTTGATGAACGTGTTGCGATGAATACCACCCAGTCGCGCGAAACTTGCGTTCTCTAGACCGGGGATCATTTTGAACACTTCAGTTTGTGCGCCATATTTCATCTTGGTTTGAAAACCGACAATGTTGAACAACGTCCCTAGCGCATTGTCTCGGCGAAGTTGCACGACCGCGTGGGGGCGCTGTTCTGGATCATGAGGATTGGTCAAGCCGACAGGTTTCATCGGCCCAAACCGAAGAGTTTCGCGACCACGTTCCGCCATTACTTCAATCGGAAGGCAGCCATCAAAATATCCGGCTGTTTCACCCTCGTGAAACTCTGTTTTGTCAGCAGCAAGAAGAGCGTCGATAAACGCCTCGTATTGCGCTTCATCCATTGGACAGTTGAGATAGGCCGTGCGTTCGTCTTCGGTTTCGCCTTTGTCATAGCGCGATTGCATCCATGCTTTGGACATGTCGATGCTGTCGGCATAAATAATCGGTGCAATCGCATCAAAAAACGCGAGGCTTTCGGCGCCGGTTTCAGCGGCAATGGATTTGCCCAACCCCTCAGATGTAAGGGGGCCTGTCGCGAAAATCCAAGTTCCATCGGTGGGCAACTCGTTCACCTGACCGACTTCGACCGAGATGTTTGGATGCGCTAGAAGCTTGTCTGTGATGGTCTGCGAAAACGCTTCACGATCTACCGCCAACGCGCCGCCAGCCGGAAGACGATGCTGGTCAGCGGTTTGCATTATTAGACCGTTGGCCGCGCGCATTTCCCAATGCAACAACCCGACGGCATTTTGTTCATCATCGTCTGATCTAAAGGAATTTGAGCACACCATTTCGCCCAGTTTTCCGGTTTGATGCGCGAAGGTTTCAGTGGTCGGGCGCATTTCATGAATGACGACCTGCACCCCCATATTGGCCGCCTGCCAAGCCGCTTCCGAGCCCGCCATGCCACCACCAACAATATGTATTTTTTTATCCATGTTGGCCCGTCTAGGCCAAGTCACGAGATAAGGAAAGTACTACTGGGTCCACTCTGGGGGGCGTTTTTCCAAAAAGGCAGCAATGCCTTCTTCAGTGTCACGAAAGAGCATATTTTGCACCATGACGTCACCGGCATAATCATAGGCTTCAGCCATTGGCATCGTCAGTTGCTCGTAAAATGCTTGCTTGCCGATTTTTACGGCAGCTCCGAGTTTTTGCGCCACGGTCTCTGCAAGTTCGAATGTGACTTGATCGAGACTTTCTGCAGGAACGGCCTTGTTAATCAGTCCGATGGATTCCGCTTTTTCTGCGTTGATGAATTGTCCTGTTGTCAGCATCTCAAACGCCTGTTTTCGCGGGATGTTGCGGGACAAAGCCACCATTGGTGTGGAACAGAACAGGCCAATGTTGACGCCGTTGACGCCAAATCTTGTACCTTCTGCAGCAACAGCCATGTCGCACGTAGCAACAAGCTGACATCCAGCAGCGGTGGCGATGCCATGTGCTTGGGCTATCACGGGTTGGGGCATATGTTGGATCGTTTGCATAATTCGGGCACAACGTTGAAACAGATCGGCGAAGTAGGCCTTGCCTCCGTCTTCCGCTTGGCGTCCAGCGGTCATCTGCTTTAGATCATGGCCGGCGCAAAATGCCTTGCCGGCGCCTTTGATTACGACAACGCGAATGGCTTGGGTCGACGAAATGTCATCGAGCTCGCCCTGAAGCGCCGCCAGCATTTCGTCCGAAAGTGCATTTAGTTTTTCGGGCGTGTTCAGCGTAAGGGTCGCAATTGCGTTCGTGTCGCAACGTTCCAGAATTGCCATCTTGTTCTCCGTCATAGATCAGGCCAACCATGGGCCGTGCAGAACTGGAGAGCAAGAATGGACATTAAAATGGACGTCGCGGAACTGAACAATTTCGTTCAAAAGGTGTTTCCCCAAGTGTGTCATCAGTTGTACGTCGAAGAGGTGACCGAGGATGGGTGTATTATTCGTTGGAAGGTGGACGGATCTAACATTCGCCCAGGGGGTACGATATCCGGGCCAACGATGTTTTCTGCGGCGGATGTGGCCGCATATCTTGCGACGCTAAGTCGAATTGGGCCGGAAGCGCTGGCCGTTACAACAAGTTGCTCAATTGATTTTATGCGCAAACCTGCTGCCAACGTGGACATTTTGGCGGATTGTCGATTGTTGAAGCTTGGAAGGGTTTTGTCTGTGAGTGACGTTTTGATCTATTCTGAGGGTGAGCCAAAGCCCGTTGCGCGCGCAAGTCTGACTTATTCTATTCCGCCGAAATAATTCGTCGGCGTGGGAAGGGGCGCTGCCCCTCTGGCCTTTGGCCATTCACCCCGAGGTATTTTTGGCAAGATAAAGTGAAAAGGGCGCCCTATGAGGCGCCCTTTTAATTATTTCTCCGGTAAGAGCCCCCGTGGGCTGAACCTGAGCATAAGCAGTAAGAATACGCCCATGGTTAGTAGCCTCATATGGGCTGCACTATTGATCAGGTGAAGGCGCAGGACGCTGTCCTCGGCCAACGGCGAGGTGATCACTTGCATCAACCATAGGCCCATCGGTTCGACCTGAACCCACAGGAACCACACGAGAAAGCCGCCCAGAACGGCGCCAAAATTGTTACCAGAGCCGCCGACGATGACCATGACCCATACGAGGAACGTGAAACGTAAGGGTTGGTAGGACGCAGGGGTAAATTGGCTGTCGAGTGTGGTCATCATGGCACCCGCAATTCCACAGACTGCAGAACCAAGGATGAAGACCTGAAGGTGGCGTGCGGTAACGTTCTTCCCCATTGCACGCGCGGCGGTTTCATTGTCACGAATTGCGCGCATCATGCGGCCCCAAGGGCTGTTGAGAGCTTTTTGCGATAGCCAGAGTAGGATGATCAACACGCTTGCGAACAAAAGGGCGTAGAGGATTTTGACGAACAGCGTGGACGCCATAGTCGGATCAAGACCAAAACTGGCGGCGCGTTCGACGAACAACGGATCGTTTTGCAGGTCAATTTCGTAGGGAACTGGCCGTGGGATTCCGTTGACGTTTTTGACGCCACGGGTCAGCCAGTCCTCGTTTTTAAGAACCGCGACGACGATTTCGGAAATGCCCAGCGTCGCAATGGCGAGGTAATCCGAGCGCAAGCCGAGTGCTGTTTTTCCGATGACCCAAGCAGCGCCAGCGGCCAGTAGACCACCCACTGGCCACGCGAAGAGTACGGGCAGACCGAGACCACCGAGGTAGCCTTCGAGTGCGGGATTAACGGCCTCGACCGATTTGATCGCTGGGGAGATGACGCTTCGATAGGCGAAGAAGCCAACAACCGCGACTGCCAAAAGCACGATCGTACGAACACGGCCTTTTGGTAGTCTACTGTAACCGATAACCAATGCTGCGATCGTCGCGGCACCCAATGCAAGGCCCAGAAGAATTCGCGGACCGCCAGCCTGCCACGCTGCAGGGATTGGCGCCATGGAGATTAGGATCGTAGACGCGCCGCCGAGGGCGACAAAGCCCATCACACCGACGTTCAGCAGTCCGGCAATGCCCCATTGTAGGTTAACGCCGAGCGACAGAATTGCACTCACCAAGCCCATGTTCAGGATGAACAGCGCCGAGTTCCAGCTTTGATAAAAGCCAGTCCCAATGATGAGAACTGCGACAAGTGCGAAATACGAGAGATTTTTGGATAGATCGCTCATAGTGCTTTCCCCCTAAACAGGCCCGTCGGTCGGAAGAGCAAGACGATAACTAGGATCACGAAGCTGATGGCAAATTTGTATTCAGTGGCGATCAATTGGACCAGACCACTTGGATCGAGGCTGTCTGGCATCAGGTAGGTCAGTACCTTTTTCCACGCATAGGTAATCATCACTTCTGAGAAGGCGATGACAAATCCACCTGCGATTGCCCCAAGAGGGGATCCGAGACCACCGACGATAGCAGCGGCAAAGATCGGCAAAAGTAACTGGAAGTAGGTGAAAGGCTTAAAGCTTTTATCGAGGCCATAAAGCGTACCTGCGATGGTCGCGAGCGCTGCTACGATGAGCCATGTGTAGATCACAACGCGCTCGGGATTGATGCCTGACAATAGTGCCAGATCCTCATTGTCTGAAAACGCGCGCATCGATTTGCCAGTGCGGGTGCGGTTTAAGAACCAGAACAGGGCGATCACTACGATGATTGCTGTGACAACCGTGATGCTCTGCGAGGTTTTGATAGCGAGGCCCTCTTTCAATCCGGTCATCGCTTTGAAATCACGTGCCTTCATGATGAAGCGTTCACCATCAGCAAATCGTTGGTCACCAGGTCCAATAATGAAACGCACGAGGCCGTTTAGAATAAACATCACGCCAAGCGAAACAATCAGGTAGATAACCGGCTGCGCCTTTTGCTTGCGGTAAAATCGGTAGACCACACGATCTGTACCTAACAGGAGTAGGGCTGTTGCGGCGATCCCGAAGGGCAGGGCAAGAAGGGCAGTTGGCAATGGGTGGATGCTAATACCCAAGGATTGGAACCACCATGTGAATAAGATCACGGTCATGGTGCCAAAGGCCATCGTATCGCCGTGGGCGAAGTTTGAAAATCTTAGAACGCCATAAACCAACGTTACGCCCAAAGCGCCAAGCGCAAGCTGGCTGCCGTAGGCGATGGCGGGGATCAGGACGAAGTTGGATAGCGCAACGATTGCGTTGAGAAAATCGATCATCATTAGCCCCCCAAGAATGATTTGCGGACTTCGGGGTCGGCTAAAAGCTCTTGCCCGGTTCCTGTGTAAGCATTGCGACCTTGCACGAGGACATATCCTTTGTCCGCGATTTCAAGGGCTTGGCGGGCGTTCTGTTCAACCATGAGGATCGATATGCCCGTGCGGGCGACCTCAATAATGCGATCAAACAATTCGTCCATGACGATCGGGGACACACCTGCGGTTGGTTCATCCAGCATCAAAACGCTAGGCTGGGTCATCAAGGCACGACCCACAGCAACCTGTTGACGTTGGCCACCAGAAAGTTCACCAGCGTGTTGATTGCGTTTCTCTTTCAGGATCGGAAAGAGGTCGTAAACCTGATCCATCGTCTCGGTATAATCGTCGCGACGAATATACGCGCCCATCTCAAGGTTTTCTTCCACTGTCATCGTGGTGAAAATGTTGTGGTTCTGTGGAACAAAGCCCATGCCCTGCAAAACGCGGTCCTGCGGGCTAAGTTTGGTGATGTCGTTGCCATCCAATCGAACTTGTCCACCGCGCACGTCAAGCATTCCGAAAACGGCCTTCATTGCAGTGGATTTTCCGGCACCGTTCGGTCCGACGATTACCGCGATTTCACCTTTGTCGACGGCGATTGTGCACTCGTGGAGAATATCAGGGCCTTTGCCATAACCGCCGGTCATGGTGTCCCCGATGAGGAAGGGTTCTGCCATTATGCCTCTTCCTTCTGTTTGTTTTTCAAGCCAGTGCCGAGATAAGCTTCGATCACTTGTTCATTGGCTTTGATTTCGCTGAGAGTACCTTCGGCAAGGACTTTGCCCTCGGCCATGCAAATCACAGGGTCGCAGAGACGTCCGATGAAATCCATGTCGTGTTCGATGACGACGAAGGTGTAACCGCGTTCTTTGTTCAGGCGGATGATCGCGTCACCGATGGTGTTCAAAAGCGTGCGGTTAACGCCTGCTCCGACCTCATCGAGAAAAACGATCTTGGCGTCGACCATCATGGTGCGGCCAAGTTCAAGCAACTTTTTCTGACCGCCGGAAACCTGACCAGCCTTGTGGTCGGATAGATGTTCGATTGTGAGGAACTCGAGAACTTCATCAGCCTTGGCGCGCAATGCACGCTCTTCATCAGCGATGCGTTTACGTCCGAACCAAGTGTTCCAGAGCGTTTCACCACTTTGACCTGCGGGAACCATCATTAGGTTCTCACGACACGACATTGAGCCGTATTCGTGCGCGATCTGAAAGGTTCGCAAAACGCCTTTGTGAAATAATTCATGCGGTGGAAGACCTGTGATGTCTTCCCCATCCAGTGTGACGGTGCCGTCTGTCGGCCCATGTACACCCGCTATCACGTTGAAAAGCGTGGTTTTTCCAGCGCCATTCGGTCCAATAAGACCGGTTATTGAGCCCGGAGCAATTTCGAGCGACGCGCCATCAACAGCGCGGAAGCCTCCGAAATGCTTGTGCAGGTTTTCGACCCTGATCACGTTCTATCCCCCTCGGACTGCTCTTTCGGCTGTCCCTTGTTGGCAAAACAGCCCGACATTTGCCGGGCTGTTTCAAAGTTCAATGTTGCGCGATTAGCGGAACGAAGCAGTTGTGACCTTGCCGCCTTCGACGACGATCTCACGGTAGTTGCCTGCCGCTTCACCTGGGCCAACCAACTCAACGCCTGATGCGCCGACATAGTCGATTTCGCCGCCACCAGCGAGGATCTCAAGACCGCGGGCCAAGTCGCCTGCGTTGATCTTTTCACCTGGTGCGTTGGCTACGTTCATGATGTGGCCTTTGTAGTCTGCTGGATCAGTTGATCCTGCCGACTGCATCGCCAGCATGATCAGCGCCGCAGCGTCATAGCTTTCAGGTGCGAAAGGCGAAGTCGCGTTGAATGCGCCGTCTGCAAGTGTAGTGAACGCATCTGCTAGTTCAACCGATGGGCTTGGGTGCTGACCAGTCGATCCGTCGATGTCGCTTCCGAAGTTGTTCTCAAGAGCTTCACCAATCATGCCGTCTGGGAAGTGGAACGTGTCAAACGCGCCAGTGTCGAGAGCCGCTTGAACGATGCCCGAACCACCTTGGTCAACATAACCAGCAACAACCAAGCGATCGCCACCAGCAGCAGCCAGAGCGCCAACTTCAGCAGAATAGTCCGCTTTGCCGTCTTCGTGTGGTGAGTTGATTGTGACTGTACCGCCGGCTGCTTCGAAAGCAGCTTGGAATGCATCAGCCAAACCTTTGCCGTAGTCGTTGTTTGTGTATGTCACAGCAACTTCCGAAATACCCTGATCCATCAGAACTTCGGTCATAACAACACCCTGACGTGCGTCAGAAGGAGCTGTACGGAAGAACAAGCCATTGTCTTCGTTGTTCTGGTGCGAAAGACCAGGTGATGTCGCGGATGGCGAAACCATAACCATGCCGTTTGGCAGAGCAACGTTTGTTAGTGCTGCGCCGGTTACACCAGAGCAGTCGCCGCCGACGATGCCAGATACGCCGTCAGAAGTGATCAAACGCTCGGCTGCGGCCTGTGCAGCTGCTGCGTCAACACAAGTTGTGTCACCGCGTACGGCAGTTACAGATGAGCCGCCTAGAAGTGCACCAGATGCGTCGACTTCGGCAATCGCGAATTCAGCAGCAGGCGCCATCTCGGCAACGAGCGATTCAATTGGGCCCGTGAAGCCTAGGAAAACACCAATTTTGATGTCGTCAGCAGACGCAGCGCCAGCCATTAGTGCGGTAGCCGCAGTCGCGGTTAGTAGTTTTTTCATAATTTTCTCCCTTGGAACATATTGTTCTGCCGCGGACGGTAAGTCGGAATATCCCAAAAGAAAAGGGACAATTCGGCCCTAATATAGTGATTTACCTAGGGGCAACATACGACCGCCTACGTAGTATTAGGTAGTTTTTCGCGCGTGTGCGCCGCGCTCACGATACGGAGTTGTATCGTAATGGGCCCTATAGCACTTGGAGAAGTGAGAAGGAGATGCGAATCCACAGGCCAGTGCCACGTTGATGACACTCATATCAGTCTGCATCAGCAAGTTGCGTGCTTTTTGTAGGCGGATTTCCATGTAGTAACGCTTGGGCGAACGGTTGAGATAGCGCCGGAACAGACGTTCAAGTTGACGTGTAGACATGCCAACCTCTTTCGCCAGCAACGACGGGCTGATCGGCTCTTCTATGTTGTTTTCCATCATAAAGATGACGCGGCTAAGCTTTGGATGACGAACGCCGATGCGCGTCGGTATAGAAAGACGCTGCGTATCTTGGTCGGTGCGTATGGATGAGTAGATCTGTTGATCCGCTACCGCACTTGCGAGTTCTTCGCCAAAATCATTAGCAATTATTTGAAGGAACAAGTCGATAGACGAGGTTCCGCCTGCTGTTGTCATGCGATTTTTGTCGATGACAAATACGGATTTTGTTAGCTCAATGTCTTCGAATTCTTCGCTAAAACTGTCTTGGTTTTCCCAGTGGATTGTAGCGCTCTTGCCGTCAAGCAAACCCGCCTTGGCAAGGGTATATGCGGCCGTACAAAGACCGGCAATCTGCGGCCCCTTGCGCGATTCCCTTCGAAGCCAATTCAACAATTTCGTAGTGGTCGCGCTTTGAATGTTTATGCCACCGCAGATCACGATGACGTCGTCACGAGAAAGCAAAGGAAAGTCGCTATCCACTTTGAATGTGGTGCCTGCAGAACACTCGATTACATCGCCGCCTTCGCCGACCAGCATCCACTTATAAAGCTCTTTACCGGATGCGCGATTTGCAATGCGCAAGCACTCTAGTGCAGAGGCAAAACTCAACAACGTGAACTCGTTGAGCAATACAAAGACAAACTGGCGCGGTTTTGCGCTTGATGATTCGACTTCGATTATTTCTCTTGTTGTTGTCATTTCGGTAAAAACAGCCTTGATTTAGGCAATTCTCCGCATCTCAAATGCGAGTATTGCAGTCTTTCTAGGACGTTGACCTGCATCAGACATTGTCGTCAAGACGAGAATGTCGCAAAAGAACATTGGCCGTTGCTGGCCGGATTGATTATACGAGCGATGATATCGCTAACATCGGAGAAAAGATATGAGCGAATGGCAGAAATCGGATTGGCGCAACAAGCCTCGGATCCAAATGCCGGACTATACTGATCAGGCAGCTTTGAATGCTGCCGAGGCTCAGTTGTCGAAGTATCCTCCGCTGGTTTTTGCAGGGGAAGCGCGCCGTCTCAAGGATGAGCTGGGCAAAGCGTCACGCGGCGAAGCCTTCTTGTTGCAGGGCGGTGATTGCGCCGAAAGCTTTGCTGAGTTCTCAGCCGACGGCATACGCGACACGTTCAAAGTGATGCTGCAAATGGCGATGGTTTTGACCTATGGCGCGAAGGTTCCTGTTGTCAAAGTTGGCCGTATGGCCGGCCAGTTTGCCAAGCCACGTTCAGCCCCAACCGAGGTGAT
>ERZ1048872.1192-NODE-1192-length-22813-cov-8.629976_pt1 | contig 22813 bp, 10 predicted proteins | sample MGYA00383100_ERZ1048872 | MGnify/ENA primary metagenome ERZ1048872 (study PRJEB29581, sample SAMEA5548370) | metagenome | biome: marine; feature: coastal; material: water | depth 50 m | study: Short-term variability in the microbial, nano- and picoplankton...
AATTACTTCCAAAATACCAAAATGGTACTTTTATTAGTGATTACATAATTTTAAGTCACAAACAAAATAGCCAGATTTCACTCTTCTTGGCTTCACGACACAAGGGAACTCATATTTTTTTGAGATTTGTCCCTTTTTATTTTTAATATTAATTTTCTACAGAAATTATTTTTTTCAACATGATATCTTTACTCGATCCTCCTAATTGAATCTCAAAATCTCCTGGTTCAACAGTATAGGTTTGTTTTACAGAATCGTAATAACACAGGTCTTTACTTACATTTAATTTAAATTTTACGGTTTTTTTCTCTCCCTTCTTCAACGAAATACGTTCAAACCCTTTAAGTTGCTTATGTGGCATCAATATAGTAGATTCTAAATCTTTAACATATAACTGTACAACTTCTTCACCATCCAATTCGCCAACGTTCTTAATATTAACTGAAACAAATACCTCATCTGAGTTATTTAATTTTTTTTTATTAATTGTTAAATCAGAATACTTAAACTTAGTATAACTTATACCGTGTCCAAACGGATACAAAGTACTTCCATTGAAGTATTTGTAAGTAAATCCATTACCAGCACGCATGTTGTAATCTTCAAAATCAGGCAATTCATTAGTTGAAGAATAAAAAGTCACAGGTAGCCTTCCAGCTGGATTATAATTCCCGAACAAAACATCTGCTATAGCATCACCTCCTCGTTGACCAGGATACCAAGCAGCAAGAATACCATCAAGTTCTTGTTCTAGACCATTAAACGAAATAGCACCTCCAGCGAGTAAAACAAATACAACTGGTGTGCCGGTCTTGTTTATCGCTTTTAGCGCATTTAATTGAACTTCAGGAAGTTCAATTTTTGTTCGGTCACCACCAAAGAATCCTTCAACTCCGTTTTTTGATCTCATTTCGTTGCTTTCCTCTCCTTCCCAAGTAGCATCTAGTCCACCCACAAAAATAGCCACATCAGCAGATTCAATATCTTTTAAAATCTTCTTAGAAAGCACCAAAGAATCCTTATTTTGGTTAGTGACTAGAGAAACTCCTTTGTGGTAAACCAACTCAATATGTGGTCCAGATTTAGCTTTTATTCCATTTATAACAGTTACTGGATTAGAGGGTGTTCCATAATAATTAGCTCTTAAAGCATTAATATTATCAGCATTAGGTCCAATCACAGCTATTTTTTTAATAAGGTTTTTATTTAACGGAAGGATGCCTTTATTTTTTAACAAAGTCATTGATTTATGAGCCATCTTCAGGGCTAAATCATCGTGTTCTTTTCTGTTATTTAACTCAAAAGGAATTTGTGCATATGGCACCATTTCTATGGGGTCAAACATTCCTAGCTTCATTCTTGCTAACATTAATCGATATACTGAAAGATCTATTTCTTTAATACCAATCAAGCCTTGAGATAAAGCAGTTTTTAGAGCTCTTTGGTAAACACTACCACAATTTAAATCACAACCTCTACGAATTCCTAATGCTGCTGCTTGTTCTTCTGTGTTAACTATTTTGTGAGACTCGAATATATCATTTATGGCACCACAGTCAGAAACAACATATCCTTCAAACCCCCATTGTTTTCTTAGGATATCATTCAGAAGCATCCAGCTGGCACTAGCAGACTCACCATCCACACGATTATAAGCACCCATTACGGAATAGACTTTAGCTTCTTCTATTAGATCTTTAAATGCAGGTAAATAAGTTTCCCATAAATCACGTTTTGAAGGAAGTACATTAAAACTATGTCTAGAAGATTCGGGTCCATTATGTACTGCAAAATGCTTGGCAGTGGAGACAACTTTTAAATATTTGGGATCATTACCCTGTAATCCTTTTACAAATTGTATACCCATTTGTCCAGTTAGGTACGGATCTTCTCCATAGGTTTCATGACCTCTTCCCCACCGGGGATCTCTAAAAATGTTTACATTAGGTGACCAAAATGTAAGTCCTGAATAAATTCCATAATTTTTATTCCTTTGTGCTTCGTGATATTTTGCTCTAGCTTCGTCACTTATTGTATGAGCAACCTCTCTCATAATATTTGTATCAAAAGAAGCTGACATTCCAATGGCTTGTGGAAAAACAGTTGCAATTCCAGCTCTAGCAACTCCGTGTAAACATTCATTCCACCAATGGTACTCTTGTATATTTAAGCGAGGAATGGCAGGTGCCCCTGCTCCTAATTGAGAAATCTTCTCATCTAAAGTCATTTGCGAGACTAAATCCATTGCTCTTGTTTCAAAATCTAAAGATAGATTGGAATACTTTTCAATAGAAATTTCTTGAGCGTGAACAGAATTGCTATATAACAATAGAAAAAAAAATAAAATTAGTAGTTTAAATTTCATTTTTAATTTTTTACCTAATTTACTAACTCAAAGTTAATTTTTACGATTAATTATTATTTATTGTAAAAATATGGCATGCTTAATATTTATTTCTTCAGTATTAAGAAATTAAAATCACATTCCATAAAAATATTACAGGTTCTTATTTTAAAAATTTTTTGTGGTTAGAAATATTTTATTAACTTGGTTTTGTTCTTACAGTCAAAAGATATGATTAAATTTTGTGTTAGATTATTACATATTAGTCTAATTTTAATAACTTTTACAGGATATTCTCAAGGAATACGATTTAACTCTAGTGAAAGCCCAATTGTTGAAAGAACTTCATACAACCTATTTTTTCACAACCAACAAAAATTTACAGGAAATTTTAGTATTGATTTTGATTTATCTATCATAGATTCCAAAATATTTGGATATGTTTTACATATAAAAGATAAAAATAATTCAATTTCTTACTCATTAGCATATATCGAAAACACTGAAAGTAGAGGGGAGCTTGTACTAAATCTAGACGGTGTTAAAAAAATACTATCAGTTCCATTAGAAAAAGAATTACTTGGATTAAGAAAATGGATAAAAATATCTTTAAAATTTAATTCTACATCTAAAGAAATTACACTAAGAGTTAATGATAAAATATTTTCTTCATTTGAAAATGAATTTAATTATACGATTATTCCAGAAATTTTCTTCGGAAAACATGGTAGTATAATAGATGTTCCTTCAATGGCTATTAAAGAACTTGTTATTACAAATAAAAATAATAAAACCATTTTTAATTTTAACGAAAGTCAAGGAAATCTTGTTTATGATTCTAAAGGATATCTTTTTGGAACAGTTGATCATCCCAATTGGTTAATAACAGAGTCTTATCACTGGAAGTTAATAAGTAGTAAATTATTTAAAAAAGTTACTTCTGTGACTTTTGACGAAAAAAATAATCAGTTTATTTATCAAAATTCAGATACATTAAATTTTTACAACTATACGGATAAAAAAAACACCTTTTTTAGTTTCAAAAACACTTTAACAGTTCCTATGCGGCTTGGAACTAGTTTTTTAGATCCAGATAAAAATAAATTATATGTTTACGAATTGTCTGATGTTATAGATGGAAATTCTACTATTGCATCAATTGATTTAGATTTTCCAGAGTATTGGACAAAAAATAGCTCACTGAAACTATCCCAACAAAGGCATCATCATAATGGGTTTTTTAATCCTAAATCAAATAAATATTTAATTTTTGGAGGGTATGGAAATAAAAGATATACGAATAGTTTCAATTTATATGATGTAAATAATGATAACTGGGAGTCTATTACATTTAAAGGTGACACCATCTCCCCCAGGTTTTTTTCAGGAATGACTCAACTTGATAACGAAAACTTATTGTTGTTTGGAGGGTTAGGAAATCAAACTGGAGAACAAAGTATAGGAAAAACGTATTATTACGACTGTTTCAAGATTAACTTTCAAGCAAAAACAATAGAAAAACTTTGGGATAGTAAAAAAGGAAATGTTAAAATGGTTTCTTCAAGGGGATTAGTTCTAAACAAAGATTCAACTTCATTTTATAATCTTAGCTATTCAGAGTTTATTCCTTCAACTTTTTTACAATTATATGAATATTCAATTAATGATGGTAGCTTTAAAACCTTAGGAGATTCAATTCCTATTATCTCTGAAAAGATTCGGTCTAATGCAAACTTATACTTTAACAAATCTACAAATCAATTTCTATGTACGACTCAAGAATTTGAGGACGATGGTTCAAGTAAGGTTAATATCTACTCTTTAAATGGGCAACCTGTTTCTAAAGAAAATATATATCCTGTTATTAATAAAGGTTCAAATAACATAATTATCTATTTAATAATTGTTCTAATATTAATTTCAATAGTCTTATATTATCTAAAGCTTTTATATAATAAAAGAAAAAAGAAAAAAGAAAAATTTCGAGATCAAGTTCAAAAAATATTAAAAGCTCACACTAAAAAAGAAAGTATTGAAACTAAAGCAAATTCCACTTATTTATTTGGAGTTTTCAGAATTTATGATAAAAACAAGAAAGATATTTCCTATTTATTTAGCCCTAAGATTAGGCAGCTTTTTTTATTATTACTTTTTAGTAGTAATCAAAAAAACACCTCAGGATTGACGTCAGAAATAATTCACACTCATATTTGGCCTGATATTACCCCGAAGAAAGCTAAAAATTTAAAAAATGTATTTATTAGTCAATTAAGAAATATTTTGAAAGATATAGAGGGATTAGAGCTAATCTATTCTAGAGGTAAGTTTTACTTGGAATTAGGTGATCAGTTTTACTGTGATTATTTTAATTTTTCAAATAAGTTAGAATCATTAAGAGATGATTTAATTGATTATAATTCTTTGAATGAACTTACTAGTATAATTAGTCCAGGTAAATTTTTACAATCGGTAAATAATGAATGTTTTGACAAAACAAAGAAAAATTTTGAATATGAGGTTTTAAAAATAATTCCAAACCAGATTAAACGGATGTATACAAATAAAGACTACTCGCCTATCATCTCTCTTACAGAAATTTTATTTAATATTGATTCTTTAAATGAAACTGCCTTTTACTATCGAATCCATACTCTTCATAACATGGATTTGACGCTAAAGGCAAAAAAACAGTTTAATGATTATATTATTAGATATAATAAAATTATGGGAGATAACTTTCCTAGCACCTACAAAGATGTTATTAGGCAAATACCCAATGAATTAGTCTAAGCCCTACTAAAACACCTTCTTTATAATATTGTGTTTCACCATCTCCAGGATAGGATAATTCCCCAAAATAATGAGCTTCTTAAATTAATTTTAGCAGCATCAATCCTGACTCATTGAGTATGGCTTTGAAGATTGCTCAGTGCCTAAGCCTCTATTCGGTTCAGAACTCATTTCTGTAGAAAAAACAGAACCATTCATAATATCTTTATAGGTGATATAATTTTTTGTGTAGGGCGATTTATTTTTATGAATCGCGTTGATGTATATATTTTCCTTCGAATTATTTGGCGCTTTTATTTCAAATATGTTTCCATTTTGAAGATGTAATTTTACATTTTTAAACAATGGACTTCCCATCGCATATTGACCTGTCCCAGGAGTTACAGGATAAAAACCAATTGCCGAAAAAACATACCAAGCAGAAGTTTGTCCATTATCTTCATCGCCACAAAGGCCATCCGGAGCAGAGGAATATAGTTTATCCATTATTTCTCTAGCGCGCTTTTGAGTTTTCCATGGTTGCTCTAGCCAATTGTATAAGTAAATAGCATGCTGGATCGGTTGATTACCATGTGCATATTGCCCCATATCTCCTACTAGCATTTCAGTAATTTCATGGATTTGCTGGCCATAATAGGAATCATTAAATGTTGGTGCAGCTGTAAAAACCTCATCCAAACGGTTGCGCATTTTTTCAATACCACCAAAAGAGTTAGCCAATCCAATTGGATCATGGAATACACACCAAGTCCAATGCCAAGACGAACCTTCGGTGAACGCATCTCCCCATTTATCTGGTGTAAATGTTTTGGCCCAACTTCCGTCTTTATTCTTGCCCCTCATAAACCCAATCTCTGGGTCAAATAAGTGTTTATAATTTAAACTTCTATCTCTAAATAAATCAATCTCTTTTTGAGGCTTTTCTAAAGCAACTCCAAGTTCTGCTATGCTCCAATCTGCAAAGGCATACTCTAGGGTTCGTGCAGCATTTTCGTTGACACCTACATCGTAAGGAATATAACCTAAATCGTTATAATAATCTGACCCATAACGTCCCACAGAATTTACAGGACCTACACTATTACTGTTCTTTATAATTGCTTCGTAAAGCGTTTCAATATCATAGCCACGAATCCCTCTTAAATAGGCATCAGCTATATTGATCGCAGAGTTGGACCCAACCATGCAATCCCTATGTCCAGGACTTGCCCACTCTGGCAACCAACCACTTTCGTTATAAGTATTAACCAAGCCTTGCATAACCTTACTGGTGTAGTCTGGATACATGATTGTGAAAAATGGAAATACAGCTCTAAAGGTATCCCAAAAGCCATTATCTGTAAACATATAGCCCGGAAGCACATTGCCATTGTATGGGCTGTAATGAACAATTTCATCAGCAGCGTTAAGCTCATAAAACTTTCTTGGAAACAATAATACTCTGTAAAGCGCCGTGTAAAAGGTTCTGTATTGCTCAACAGTACCCCCTTCAATTTCTATTCTACCTAGTTCTGTATTCCACAATGCTGCAGCTTTAGTTTTTGTTTGATCAAAAGTATCTGTACCAATTTCTCTACTTAAATTCAATTCTGCTTGTTCTAAACTGATGAAAGAGGATGCTACTTTTGCCGTTATTTTTTCGTTGTTTTCTGTTTTAAAACTTAAGGCCGCTCCTACATGAAAGCCTTCTGCACTTGGCGCCTGACTTAACCTACTGTTATCTACTTTAGATTTTTTATTAGTTTTCCATGTTTGTGAAGCTTCAAAATCTTTATCAAAATAAATCACAAAATAATTGTGAAAGTTTTCGGGAACTCCACCAGCATTATTGCGACAATACCCTACTATTTTTCGTTCTTCAGGAAACACTTTCACCATTGACCCCTTAAAGAAACCATCTACTAATACATGGGCGTTGTCTGTTTTTGGAAATGTAAATTGAAACTGTGCACAACGTTCAGTTGGAACTATTTCGGTTGTGACATCATAGTCTGCTAGATAAACTTTGTAGTAGTGTGGCTTGCTAATTTCTGCTTTGTGAGAAAACCAAGAAGCACGTTCGTCTTCGTTTATTTCAAGCTTTCCCGTTTCAGGAAATAATGAAAAGGCAGCGTAATCATTAATCCATGGACTGGGTTGATGTGTTTGCTTAAAGCCTCTAATTTTATTAGCGTCGTATGTGTACCCCCATCCATTGCCCATTTCGCCTGTTTGTGGAGTCCAAAAATTCATGCCCCAAGGGGTTGCAATTGCAGGGTAGGTGTTTCCATTAGACAATTCAAAAGCGGAGTCAGAGCCCACTAAAGGATTTACAAAATCTACAAGGCCAAGGGACTGGTTTTGACTATCAGCCTCTGTGGATATAATTACAAATAAACAGAACAGAATTTTAACTATTTTCATTTACTATATTTTATTTATTTATTTGGAAGCGTTTAACATTAGCTATTCAACCTAGTTAAAGCTAGGTGGCTCTGTATTTTTCCCCCACGTTTTATTTGGTGTCTTAGAAGATTCGAAATCTATGGTGCCACCATTTTTAATTAAATTCCAATCGATCCAAGTAGACTTGTATTTCTTTCCATTAATTTTTAAGAAATTAATATAAGGAGCTTCAGTAGAACCTCCATTAATAGTTAATAGTCCTTGAGATAAATTTACTATTGCTTTTTCAAATTGAGGCGTATTTACAGAAAACCCTGCTACTCCAGGAATCATTGGATAAATTCCTATTGAAGCAAATACATACCACGCCCCCATGGTTCCTAAGTCATCATTTCCTGGCAGTCCTGTTGGTTCGCTCGTATACATTTCATTAAAAACTCGGTGAACAACTTCAGAGGTTTTGTATGAAGTATCCGTCCAATTATAAATCCATGGCGCTTGAAAATCGGGCTCATTTCCAGCAGCAAACCAAGGATCATCGTATGAAGCGTCTAAACGTTCAAAAAAAGTATCCAGGCGCTTTACAGCAACCTTAGAACCTCCAAGGGTATCAATTAATTCTTTTAGATTATAGGGAACCATCCAAAAATAATTCTTGTAGGTCGCTTCTCTCCAGTCATGCTCAATATCTTTCCACTTACCGTTAGGGTATTTAGAATTCAACCATTTATTTTTTGGATTATAAATATTTTTCCAATTTTGAGATCTATCTATGAAGTAGGAGGCATCTTCTTTGAGATTTAAAGCTTGAAATGCAAATTGACCTATAGCAAAGTCTGACGAGGTGTATTCTAACATCATTGATGCAAACGTATGACCATCCCTTAAATATTCCGTCAAATAGGGACGGATTTCTTGATTTTGAGAACGTAAACGGGGAATAGTAGCCCCGCGCTTCATATACTGATAGGCTTTATTTAAATCAAAGTTGGTGGCTCCAAAAGCATACGAATTTGAAATAAGAATTGGAGTTGGGTCCCCTTGCATGATTCCTGTTTCAATATTTGCTAGAATCCAACGCCCATACCCCCCACTTTGTTCTGCAAAATCAACTAAAGACTGCATCATATCACTGCTTTGATCAGGATACAACATGGCAACTAACTGTGCTTGTGTACGGTAGGTATCCCAAACACTAAAGGAACTGTATTGAGCATCAAGTTGGGTTTTATAAACTTTAAAATCAGCCCCCATATAGTCTCCGTTTACATCGCTCACAATGTTAGGATGTATTAAAGAATGGTACAAATGGGTGTAAAATTGAGTTTTACGATCTGTATTTGGAGTTTCGATTGTAATTTTTGACAAACTAGAATCCCATGCGGCCTCTGCGTTTTTTTGGTAAGCACTAAAACCGCCATCAATACTACTAGCTTTTAAGTTCTCTTTGGCGTTTTCTATTGAAACATACGAAATTGCTATCCGATAATTGACCTCACTGTTTGTGGTTGTATCAAATGAAAAGTAAGCTCCAGAATTTTTTTCAGATGCCTCATTAACTTCTTCTGATAGTGTGTTTTTCTCCCATGTACCCCTAGAGGTTGCTTCTCTGTCAAATTCGGCAACAAAATACAGTTTATAGTTTGTTGAAGAACCGCAAAAATCTCCACCTTCAGCAAAGCCCTCACAACTTGAGTTTGATGTGACTGTAACCATTGCATTTCTTAATTTAGTTGAACTAACGCCAGACCCAATTACTACCGTACCAACTTTAGTTGCTTCATCAAACTTAAAATTTGCCACACCTAAACGTTTGTTGACAGTAAGTTTAGCAGTTGTTTGGTCTGCCATTTGAAGAGATAAAAAACCTGCGTGTACTTCATTTATCGATTGATATTTTTTAAAATGATCCATGTTGTTAGGAGATCTTGTAAGCGGCCCCGCAATAGGTAGTACAGGAAAATTTCCCATGTGAGGACACCCAGCTCCACTTAGTTGATTTATCACAAACCCCTTATTAGGAGAGAAAAAACTTGGAGTAAATTGAACCATTCCGAAGGGGTAAGTTGCTCCAACAAAATTAAAACCACATCCCAATCCACTACCCTGAGTACCAATTTTTGGATTAACAACTCTAGATAATTGTTGTGCACAAATAGGTGACAAATTAAATGAAATAAATAAAAGGAAAATAAGAAAACGAGTTTTAGTATTTTGTATTGTATTTATTATGTATTCATTAAATATGAAAAATAGAATGTACATTAATAATTATATGAGTTTTTATTATAAAATATAACGTCAAGTAATTTAGTAATTGACGATTAATTTGATATTAAATTGAACAACAGTTAATGAATGAATTAAATTCATAAGAAACTTTATGAATATTTTTTGATGATTTAATGATAGTATTCATTTACTTTTTTATAAATATTGAATTTAGTAAACTACAGACTGAGGTCTATATTTTTTTTCTCTACCAAAGTCTATGTTTGGAGTTGAGCCCATAACAAACTTAAGCACTCCACCATCGACTAAATCTTTGTGCGTTATGAAGGAGTATTTATATTCAGCACCATTAAGTGTAACTTCCTGAATATAAATATTAGTATCAGAGTTATTCTCAGCTATAATTTTCATGCTTTTACCATTTCCTAAATTGAGATCAACTTGGTCAAACAATGGACTTCCAAAAACATAAGCACCATTTGAGGGGTTAACCGGATAGAATCCCATAGATGAAAATATATACCAAGAAGACATTTGACCACAATCTTCATTACCGCTTAAACCGTCTGGTTGATCTGAATATAAATTATTAGTAATGTACCTTACATTTTTAGGTATTTTATATTGCTCCCCTGCATAAGCATACATATAAGTAGTATGGTGGCTAGGCTCGTTACCATGAGCGTATTGACCAATAAGTCCAGTAATATCCATTGATGACCCTTCTTCTAAATCGGATGAAATACTAAATAATTGATCTAGCTTATTGGTAAAACCCTTATCGCCTCCTAGTAATTCAATAAGTCCTTCGGGGTCTTGTGGTGTTAACCAAAGATATTGCCAAGCATTTCCTTCACAATAGTCATTGACTCTATGCTGAGCAGACTTAGGATCAAAAGGAGTTCGCCAGCTACCATCTTCCATTTTTCCTCTCATAAACTTAGTTTCTGGGTCAAAATAGTTCTTGTAAGATTTCGAACGATTTAAAAAATACTCATAATCTTTTGGCTTATTTAATTTGGCTGCCAACTGTGCAATACCCCAATCTGCAATGCCGTATTCCATGGTGCTTGCGATTGATTCTGCCATGAAATTTGAAGGAATATATCCATATTTCATTAAGTCTTTTACTCCTGGCTCATGATCTCCAGTTGCACTTTCTTTAACAGCTGCATATATTTTTTCTAAGTCAATTCCTTCAAATCCTTTGAGACAGGCATCAACTACTACAGGAATAGCACTGTAACCCGGCATTGTGTTTGTTTCGTTTCCTCTTAAGTGCCACACGGGTAATTTACCTTGCTGCTCAAATATCTTAACCATAGAGTTCACCATGTCACTAACTCTTTCTGGATGAGTTATAGTATACAAAGGATGCGCAGCCCTGTAGGTATCCCATAACGAAAATAGAGTATAGTTGGTAAACGAGGTGTCTTTGTATACCTTTTTGTCAGTCCCCCTGTATTCTCCATTAATATCTTGGAATATATTTGGGGCAATCATACTGTGATACATTGCTGTATAAAAGACTCTTTTTTTTGCTTTGTCTTTTGTTTTAATATGAATTTTAGAAAGTTCTTTATTCCATTTATCTTCTGCATTTTTTAACACCTTATTGAAATTCCATGCTGGAATTTCTGTCATTAAATTATCTAATCCATTGCTAGAACTTACAGGTGAAACACCCATTTTCAAATAAATAACTTCATTTTTTTTGGTGGAAAACTCTAGAAATCCTTTTACATATACTCCCTTTTTTTCAGAGGCTTTGACTCTTTTACCATTGTTATAAATAATAAAATCTTTGACCGGTTTAGAAACCACTAATGAGAAAAACTCTCTCTGGTCTGAGGCCCATCCTGACGAAAATCGATACCCTTCAAATAATGTATCATTAATTTGTTTTAAATAAGAATCGGTTGGACGGTCAGCACTTCCCTCACCTAAGTCTATAATTATTCTTGAATCTAAAGATTCAGGAAAAGTATATTTATGCAGCCCAGATCTTTCTGTAGCTGTTAATTCGACTTTAATATTGTAGCGATCTAACATAACTTGATAGTATCCAGGGCTTGCACTTTCTTTATCTTTTGAATATAAAGAAGCATATCCCTGCATATGTCTGTCTTGAGAACCCGCATTAATTTTTAATTCCCCCGTTGCTGGCATTACAGTAAGTTCTCCCAAATCCGACATTCCTGTGCCACTTACATTTAAATGACAAAAACCTTTAACAATACTGTCTGAGTTATGGTAGGACGATGACCAGTCCCATCCTTTGTTGAAGTTTGTTGGACCAACTTGGACACCTCCAAATGGTACATTAGCTCCAACAAAAACATGCCCATGTCCACCAGATCCTATAAATGGATCAACATATTTTATATAATCATTCGATTTCGTACTTTTAAAAGCAAAGCTTATTAATATAAGAGCTATCAAAGCGAATAAATTTTTTAAATTAAGATGTTTCATATGAACTATTTTAAGTAAATGTTTTATTTGGTTGAGGGAATTCTAAATTTTATGATTTATTTTTTTAATCTGTAATTGCTCCATATCCAGATAACTCAACCTCTATTAATTGAAATGCTGAATTTCCAACGGTTGAGGTATATCGAAATCGGATGTATTTTGAGAATGGTCCTGGAGGAAAATCAAATTCAATAGTTTGGAGCTCGCCTCCATTTATACTTTGGTCTACTATCAGTTGCCAGCCTGCATTTTCAAAACTTTCAGTTGAAACAGGATCAGAAATTACTGAATTTCCAATGGATTGAAATACTGGTAATGTTTCTCCACCTTGTAAAGTGGGTCTTCCCCATATCTCTAATTGAGTAGGGTTATTTCCAGAAAAGTTGTTAGGATCTCTAAAGTGTATTTTACATTTTGATAATTGAGTTGAAACGCCCAAGTCTAGTGTAAAATGTCCAGGGATGGCATTTTCTCCTGAGTGGTACCCATAAGCATCATTTCCAGACCATAAAGAGTTGTTGTCCCATAAATAATTAGAGGGGTTTCCACCATAAGATGTTCCTGGATTATCACTAGGCATTAATGACATGGAAAATAGGGATTTTTCATGAACTAAAGGCCCAGTATCTTGTCCATATAAAGTCATTTCTGTTAACTGAGAATTAGTATTTCCAACTGTGGATAACACTCGGTATCTGATATATCTTACTTGATTTGCCGGACTGATTAGAAAACTATTATTAGCCATCGTTTCACCATTAACGGCCCCTTCATATAAAAGCTTCCATCCTGCATTATAAAATGCAGTATTAGTATTTGAAGTAGTTTCCGCAAATTCAAGATTGTTACGACCCCATATTTGGACTTCAGTTGCGTTATTTTGAGCTGATATGCTTGGAGTAGGCATCTCAAGTTTCACCTTTCTTAGAGTTGTCATAACTCCTAAATCTATGGTAAAGTGGTGTGGTATATCTCCTGGATTTGAAAAGTAGGAGAAGGTATCATCCCCTGACCATGAACCATCACCATCAAATAGATATAACTCAGGGTTTGCATTGTTGTAATTCCCAAGATTATCACTAGACATATTTACCATTTGAAAATAGCTTTTATCAAGCTCACTGTAGGGTACATCTGGCAAGGTATAATCGATAGTAGCTAATGGAATAGTATCAATTCCATTAAGTCCTGATTGAATAAAAGATTTTGTAGAGATGCTTCCCAATGGCTTCAAATCTATTAGTTTAATCCTATTGTCTTCAAAAAATGCAGTATCTCTAATGATTTCATTCGCTTCGTTCTCATAGTCTACAGTGGTGAAAATCACATATTCAGATTCAGTATTTGAATTAAAGTTTACATAATTGCCATCGGAATCAAAACTATATCCAATAATTTGTCTTTGATCCTGATTCGAAATAAATTCATCTCCTATGGCAAAACCAGCCACTACCTGTGGAATTGATAAATTCCCATAAATATCTTGAGTGGTAACTTTAAATTCATAACTTTCTTCCTCTAAGTCAGATAATATAGTGGAGTAAATCTCATCATCGTTAATAATATCAAATGTTTGAGTTGTGCCATTAAATTCTATAATTACTTGATTTGAATTACCTAGTAATTGGGTGTAGCCTTCTAGCTGAGCTCTGTAATATCCGGGTCTAATGGTCAAAGTATCTAATTTTCCTGCATAAATTATTTCACCATTTAAGTACTGCTCATGAACAGATTCTATATCTCCACATTGCAGAAACATCATCGATATCACTGATGAAAAAAGCAATAAATAAGGTTTGGTTTTAAATATTTTCATAATTTAAATATATCTTTAGTCAACACTTCCCCAAAACGAGAGCTCTCCAATTACTGAAACCATTTGATTATTCCAAGTTTCTAAATTTACAAATCGTATGTACTGAATATTATATTGCTGTATGTTACTGTCAAAAACAAAATCTTCTCCATTATCTTGAAATAAATAATCTTCTTCGGTGTTAGAACCTGGTGGTAATCCAGATGGTTTAAAAGATTCAAATTCACCAAGAAGTATCCAGCCATCCCCCGGGTTTGAAGGGCTGTAAATAGGTAAATTGTCTAGATTCTCACGACCATAAATTTGAAATCTTTTTGGATTACCATGCTTGTACAATTCTGTTCCACCTCGTTGGTATAATTTAAACCTATTTAGTCTAGCTAATTGCCCTAAATTAATGGTTAGTTGGTGTGGAAGTGCTAAAAAATTAGTGTGTCCACAATTCCATTGACTACTCCATGAACCATCCCACATTTGATTTGCAGAGAACCCGTATTCACTAAAGCTTTCGTCTCCCGGCATTTGTTGAATTGAAAAAAATCCTTTATCTAAAAATACATCCTCCAATGGGGTGGATTCTAATGTTTTTGTTATGCTTTTATTACCCCAACGATCTTCAACGTAAATAATAAAAGTAGTTGGAATGGGGTCATAACCTCTAAAACTGTAAGAGCTATTTGCCTGACTTGTATAGAACGATTCTTTAAATACCTGATTCCCATCCTCATCTAGGATAGACATATTTAACGAAACTTCGGCTCTAGTAGGATTTAGATAAGATATATTAATTCCCCCAAAATCTTGAGCGCCTTCAATAGATTCCAATATAGCATGAATAGGAGCTTCTAATGGAGAAATTGTGGTAGTAACTGCAACGGATTCATTATCACTTGTGTCTATAGCTGTAACGTCTACGTTGTAGTCTCCAGTCTGTCCAAAACCAATAATACTTAAGGTGTCTATAACCGAAGAAACTATTACTTGTTTTGAAATACCGTTTTCGTCACTGTAGGCGCCTCTTATGTATAGTAAATCTTCGTTTGTTGGTGGTGTGAATTTTATAATTGCCCCACCAGGTTTATTTTCAACAGAATTAATTTCAACTGCATCAGGTGGAATTTCATCCGATCCATAAGCGCCTCGCTCTTCTTCTGAACATCCCAAAATTAAGAGTATACAAATTAGTAAATACCTTGTACAAATGTTTATTTTTACCATCTCCTGTTTAATAATGTTTATTATTTTTACCATCCTGGATTTTGAATTAAGTTTGGATTTCTTAGTAACTCTGTTTGACTAATAGGCCATAAATAGTCTTTGGTTAGGTAGTTTCTATAAAATATATTTTCAACTTGATAAAAGCCTTCGACGTCTGGCTTAAATATATTCCAACCTCTGATAGGCTTGCTAAAATATTCACCAGCAAGTTTCCATCGTCTTAGGTCCCAATAGCGATGACCTTCAAGAGCTAGTTCTATCATTCTTTCTTGATGTATTATCGATCTCATACCCTCTTTTGTTCTTGGTTTAGTTGGGTTAGAAGAATGCATTTGCCAGCTGTTGACTAGGTCTCCGCCTTCATCTAATCCTGCTCTGTCTCTAACTCTTTGAATGTATTCATAAACATCAGCATCTGGTACTTCCTTGGTTTCATTAGAAGCTTCGGCATACATTAAATATAAATCTGAAAGTCTAATAATAGGAAACGAATATCCTTTTATGGTGGAACCTTCCAGTGATATTATGTTTTCATAGTGAACTAGTTTTTTCGCAAAATAACCTGTAATTGAATAAATTTCAAATCCTTGTTTTCCAGAGGGAGCTCCAGCTTTGGCATTTAAATTTGGAATATTGTTTATGTTTTCAGTCTCTAATGAAAACCATTTACCACCATCAAATCCTAGAGTAGAATAAAATCGAGGTTCTCGATAGGTATGAAGTTTTGCTGTCGCATAATCATTTTCTATATAAAACTCATGGTAATTTTCATTATTAGTATCGAAAATAGGTGTTTGGACCACATCAAATCTATTTCCATATTCCCAAGAAATGTCTTCATCAATTGGCACGCCATTTCGAGTGTAGAAGGTTTCAACCATATTTAATGTAGGAGCATGAGATTTTTTGGTATAGCCAAATAATGCAGAGTGGTCTGCAGTCCACCGGGGTTGGCACCACTGTTGTAGCTCACCCGTCCAGTCAGCTGAAAAAGCCCATATTATTTCAGAATTAAAAGGTTCAGTTATAGCTGCTCTGAGACTTAATTCTTGTGTTACTTGGTCATTAACACCTCCATTTACAGGAAGCTGCTGGTTAAATTGATATAAGGAATGTCCATTAACTTCGGCGCTTTCGATAGCCTCTAATACCGCCTCTTTTGCCAATTCCCACTTTTGTGGATCATAGGATTGGTTGACCAAACTATTTCCCTGGTAATCTACAAGACTACTAAAGTCTGAATTTCCATTGAAAATAGGACTGGCGCTAAGCATTAAAATTTTAGCCTTTAGTGCTTTTGCTATTGGCATAGTTATTCTACCCTTTTCTGTGTAGATATAATTAATAAAGCCAGGTAAATTATCTGCTTCTATAACCTCATCAAGTAACTGTGTTAAATAGTCTACAACATCGTCAATAGAGGATCTATATACATTCGTTTCTGAAGCGGATGCACCGACAGGAATATTTGTCTTTACAATTGGAATAGGACCATACATTTGCATGAGCCAAAAATGATAAAATGCTTTGAGAACTTTTACTTCATCAAGCCAGCGAAGCCTTTCCTCCTCTTCAAGCCCTGGGACCGCGACTAAATTTTCTAAAAATATATTACAATCTCTTAAGGCAACAAAAAGACTGTGCGGCGCGCCTCTTCCACCTTCCCAGTAATTCAAGTAAGGACTTGATGAGTTTTGCATTCCTTTTGCTACTCGAAAACTAGTTTCGTTATTCATGTAGAAATCATTTTCAGCGTAGTACCAAACTTCATCCCCTGCTAGCATCGAAAAATTCTGTTCTACATGTGCATGTTCAGGAATATAAGTATAGCAGGTAGAAAGAAAATTTTCTGCTGTTGTCCGTGTATTAAAAGCTAAATCTATAGTAGCAATATTGTCTGGTACAACATCAAGATAATCATTTTCACATGAGGTGAAAATTAAAATGAAAAGTAATAATATTTTTTTCATATTAGATTTTTAAAAATTTAAATTTACCCCAATATTAGCGCTTTGTTGTATTGGATAGCCAAGTCCATTACCGCCCATTTCTACATCCCATAATTTAAACTTACTAAAGGTTAGTAAGTTTGTGCCAGTAACGTAAATCCTTGCCGATGATAAGTTAACTTTTGAAGCTAGCTTATCAGAAACAGAATAGCCAAACTCAATAGATTTGAGCCTCAAGAAAGAGCCGTCTCGAAGCCACCAGGTACTGTTGCGGTTATTGTTATCTATTAATTGATCAGAAAGTCGTGGCCAGGCGGCATAAAGGTTTCTGTCGTTTTCAGACCAATGGTCGTTTGCCCAAGCACTTAGTAGTGCATTATTTCCAATAGCACTTCCACTGGTATCGATAAAAGGAGAGGTATTAAATGCATCTATAAAAAATGAAGATTTTAGTGAACCTTGAAAAAAGAAGGATAAATCAAATCTTCTATATGTACTAGAAACCCCAAATCCGAAAATTATTTCAGGAGTTGTTGGAAAGCCAATAGGCACCTCATCATTGATATCAATAATACCATCGTTATTTATATCTTTATATTTAATATCCCCAGCCATGTAATCTCCAAAAGTTTGTAATGGAGAATTTGCAATATCAGCTTGGTCAATAAATAAACGTTCTGCTATGTATCCAAAAGGTTGGGATAAATTTAGTCCAATTCTTGAGCGCCAGGGCAATCCAGCATTTACATAATCTAATTCTTCATAAACTTCAAATTTACTTGTTGCAAATGAAAAGTTAGCTCTGGCAGATAAAAAAAAGTCATCACTAATACTATTTTTGTAGTCTAAAGTGACCTCAAACCCACTTGAAGATGCTTCTCCAACATTTGCTCTAAGAGGCGCTTGAAGCCCCATTGATGCTGGTATTTGAGCTCGATCCATCAAAATATTTGAACGGTATTCTGTGAAGTAATCTGCTTGAATATCAATAACTCCAAATAAACCTAGTTCTAGCCCAAGGTTTAACATCCTTGCTTTTTCCCAAGTAATTTGGTCATTTGCATAACGATTTATGCTTACACCATTAATATAATTTCCGAATTCTTGCCCAAAATTAGAACCCATACCTCCGTTATTCAGATTTACTTGTGAAATATAGAAAAAACGATCATCAGCACTTCCAATTTGATCATTTCCAACAAGCCCGTATGTGCCTTTAAATTTTAACTTTGTAATGGTGTTTGAAATTGGCTCCATAAATTTTTCTTTCGAAGCATACCATCCAAGTCCAAATGATGGAAAAAAACCGAACCGTTCTGACTTAGAAAATCTTTCTGAACCATTATATCCAAAATTAAACTCAGAAAAATATTTATCATCAAAGGCATAAGTGAATCTTCCTGATAGTCCTATGTTCCTGTATGGTAGAGAGCTTTGAAGATTTCCTGCATTGGCATATTTAAGTTCTCTTAAGATCCCTATTAACATTCCTGAAAATTTATGTTTTTCATTCAGCGTTTTTTTATAGTTCATAGATCCCTCAAAATATGATGAATTCGTTATAATTTTATTACCCTCATTGTATTCTAAATATTCCGTTCCTTGATCTGGATTTAGTGCTACTAAAGTGTATTGATCGCTTTGAAAATCATAATTTCCAAGCGAATAGTAAAATGGATTGTAACGTCTTTCTATGTTGTAAAAGGAATAGCGTGATGTATTTGCTAATAATCTGGCGCTCAACCCCTCTGTTAAAAAGTCTAAGTTTTGCTTAATTTCAACTGTTGCTAAAAAATTATTATAACTCTCATCTTTATAACCTCTCATTAAGTCTGCATATGGGTTTAAGTACCCCCCAAACTGCCCTGCGTTTCCAAAAAGTACGTGAGATGTGTTTTGAAATTGTGTATCTGGTTCATAAAATTTAGGATATAGTACAGGATTTGCTTGCATTGCCTTTCTATATATTGCTTCTCCGCCATCAATTGGGCCTATATAATCATCAAAATTCCCATTAAATCTGAGAGCTACTTCTGTGGTTGGAGTCAGGTTTACATTAATATTAGACCTCAACGATATACGCTTAAAATTAATGTTATTATTAAAATTATTTCGAGGGTCTACCTTTAAATTTCCGTTATCTGAATTAACTGTAGCTGCTAAGTAGTATTTAGCAATTTTACCACCACCACTTATATTAAAGTTAAATCTACTGTTTAGCGTATAGTCTTCAAGTAATTCATCAAACCAATCTACAGTAGGATAGGCCATTTTGTTTCTATTAGGGTCTTTAGATATTAATATTTTTTCTAAGGAATATATTCTACCTCCCAGAGCATTTCTTGTAACTAAAGCTTCGTTATGCAATGTCATATATGTTATTGGGTCAGCTATTTCTAGAGATCGCGTTGGTGCTGAATAAGATTTCTCATAACGTACATTAATTTTAACTACGCCTTCCTTCCCAACTTTTGTAGTTACCAAAATAACTCCGTTTGCCCCCCTTGCTCCATACAAGGATGTTGCGGTTGCATCTTTCATTATAGAAAAACTAGCTATGTCGTCTGGTTGAAGCCGAGCTAAATCTGTCGAAGATGTTTCTATACCGTCAATAAGAATTAGTGGAGATCTAGCATATCCAAAAGTACTAACACCTCTGATAAAAAATTCAGCATTATCTCTACCAGGTTCACCGCTCCTTTGATAGGCTATAACTCCAGCTATACGCCCTGCTAATGCTGTTGTTAAATTACTTGAAGAGGTTTGAAGTTCTTTGGGGTCGATAGTTGTTACAGCTGCAATAACACTCGATTTTTTTTGTTTTCCGTAGGCAACTAAAGTAACTTCATCAAGCGAGTAAAGATCTTCTTTTAAAATAATGTTTAAATTGGTTTTGTTTTTAATAAGAATTTCCTGAGTCTCATAACCAATAAAGCTAAATATCAAAACTGAGTTGGACTTAACATTGATGGAAAAATTTCCATCAAAGTCTGAGATAACTCCATTTTTTGGATTTGTTTTTTCTGAAATATTAACTCCAGTTATGGAAATGTTATTAATATCAGTAACGTTTCCCGTAATTAATAGGTTTTGTTGGGCAGTTATATTTGATACAATAAATAAAAAAATACTGATAAAAAGATTTTTTAACAAAACGATTGTGTATTTAGTTAATATTACAGAGTTGTGTAATAAATAATTGGTTAAATAATTTCCAAAGTCACTATTGTAAATATAATTAATTAAGTAGTTTTTTTATGCGGATTTTATAATTAATTTCTTAAAAAATTAAGAATTAATTCTTTTTTTTTAAAATTAATTGAATATTAATCGAAATTTAATCGGGAGTTTAATTTGTGCTCGCTATATTTATATTGTCAAAAAAATAGACTTTTAATAATTTATTGAATTTCCATATTTGATGTCAAAGAATCAAGTAATATTTATTTACGTTTTAAATATTTTAAAAACATTTAATTTGTGAGAGTCACAAATATTTAACCAAAACTAACTTTTTTATGAAAAAAAATACATTTAAAAAACCCAAAAAGGGTCTTACTATTTTTTTAACATTACTTCTAACTGTATTTGTTTCTAGCCTTAATGCTCAGACTACTATACTTACTGTTGGGTCTGCTGGCGCTTTGACTATAAATAGCGGAGGAACTCTCAATGTGTCAGGATTGGAACTAAAACCAAATACTAACTATGTTATTAACGAAATACAAGTATCAAAAGAGTTAACGGCAGTACCACTAAGTGAAACAGAGTCTATGGATAAAGTTTATACCTTAGATGCTGATATCGAAAACTTTACAGGTTCCATTACCTACAACTATGCTGAAAGTGAAATGAACGATCAAACACATGATGCATCAATGTATATTTATGATTCCTCAAATTCTGCTTGGTCTGAGTATTTAGACACTGATTCTGCAGAATTTACAGTTACAACAGCTTTCGATTCTCCCATTCAAATAAATAAAGTCACAGTAGGTGCTCCAAACAGCTTATCTGTTGATGACGCTATGCCGATAGGAATTAGGATTTATCCAAATCCATCTTCTTCAGTCATTAACATAGACTACCCAGATGATTTACAATTAATCTTATTTAATTTTTTAGGACAACAATTATTAAGCACTAGTTCCAAAACACTTAACATTTCAAATTTAAAACAAGGAACTTACATTCTAAAAATTAAAGATTCAAAAAATACTATTAATAATTTTAAAATAATCAAACAATGAAAAATCTAATAAAATTAACTTTAACACTTGCTATTGCATTTACATGCAATTATACGTTCGGTCAAGCTGCTGATACAGATAAAAAACCTGCAATTGTTTTTGTAGAGGATGGTGACGGAAACGTCTTTAATGGAAAGATCTATGCTTCTTCAGCCAGAGGTGCCTCACGCGGTGGAAATGGAAACTCTAATGATGCCTTTGGAAATCCGGGAGATTGGAGTGTTGATTTAGTAGTTTCAGAAAAGTCTCCAGCCGATGCTGCTGGTTCTTTTGGAAACTTCACAGAATCTGGACACCCTCGTTATGACTTAGGAGATGGCTCTCAGTCTATGTTATCCACTGGATTAGGTGCTCTTGGTTGGGGTTCTTTTGGAGCCAATGCTTACAATAGATCTTCTGGGCTTGGTTCTGTAGCCATGGGGTTTAATACAATAGCAGGTCCTCAGGATGTTGAAGCTGGAGGTATTGATGGTGGGAATGTAGGTCAATTCTCAGCAGGTTATGCTTCTAGAGCAATTGGAAATGTATCAACTGCTACAGGTTTTAGAAATACTGCTTCTGGAGGCTCATCAGTAGCTTTGGGGAATTATAACTATGCCACAGGCGATGCGACTATCGCACTTGGTAAAGAAAACTGGGCACAAGGTGCAAGTACAATTGCTGTTGGTTTTAAAAACCACGCTGCAGGTGCAGGGTCAGTAGCTTTAGGACAAGAGAATATAGCATATGCAACAACAGGCTTTACTTCTGGTTATCAAAATGTAACTGGAAATTCTACTGATGGATCTGGTGGTAGTGCTACGGCAATGGGGAAATACAATACAGCTTCTGCTGATGCATCGATGGCCTTGAACAGAGGTACAACAGCAACTAATCAAGCAGCTACTTCAATGGGTTTTAGAACAATTTCAGATAATTTGGGAATGTTAGCTATTGGGGTTAATAATGCGGCAGGTATTGGAGATACAACTTCAGATCAGTATTACTATGCAGATGGAGAATATACCGGTGCACCAGCAGGAGTTGCTTTTGTAATTGGAAATGGAGATATTAATACAACAGCCTATCAAAGAGGAGATAATCCGTCGAATGCGTTTGTAGTTAACTATGACGGCTCGGCAACACTTTCAGGTGACTTAACAATAAACTCAGACGCTAGGCTAAAGTCTAACATTATTTCATTGGGAAGTACGTTAGCGAAATTATTAATGATTGATGGAAAGAGTTATACAATGAAGTCAAACGAATCTAAGTCTAAAATAGGTTTACTAGCACAAGATGTTCAAAAAGCATTTCCTGAGTTAGTAAAAACTACAAATGACAGCGATAAAACGTTGTCTGTAAACTATCAAGG
>ERZ1048872.1199-NODE-1199-length-22683-cov-6.333436_pt1 | contig 22683 bp, 20 predicted proteins | sample MGYA00383100_ERZ1048872 | MGnify/ENA primary metagenome ERZ1048872 (study PRJEB29581, sample SAMEA5548370) | metagenome | biome: marine; feature: coastal; material: water | depth 50 m | study: Short-term variability in the microbial, nano- and picoplankton...
AATTGACTATGGTTGATGGGAAAATTATAAGTTCTAAATAACAATTTAAACGTAGTAATAAAAAATCCTAAGCCATAAACTTAGGATTTTTTATTAAAACAATTTTGATGTATTATCACTCACCTTTTCTAAAACCATAGAGATTTTGATGTATAAAATCTTGAGGAAATTTATCATCCCCTTTAAATCCAATTTCCACAGTACCACTATCCTCAGGAATATAATTTGTTTTAAAGATATAGTCCCAAAGGCTTAAACTAATTCCATAATTTACACCAGATTTTCCTTTTGGTAAAGTATAGGCATGATGATATAAATGCATTACAGGATTATTGAAGATATATTTAAATACTCCCCAAGATATTTTAATATTAGCATGGTTTAAGTGACCTATTGCTATTGTGATAAAGTGAACAATATAAGCCTGCTCTGGTTCAAATCCTCCAATGATCATTACACCAAAAGTTTTTAGAGGCTTATACAATACATTTTCCATCCAATGATAACGCAGGTGTGCTGCAAAGCCCATTTCTTTTACACTATGATGTACTTTATGAAACTTCCATAAAAAACGATACTTATGAAGTAATACATGCGTAAACCATTGTACAAAATCAAGAATAATGAAAAACACTAATAATTGTAACCATGAAGCCCATTGAGAGATATCGAACAGTGCTAAGCTTTTTGCTGTAATATTAATTTCACCAAATAGTAATCCGAGAATCTTGTAAAAACCACTGATAACTATTGAAAACATAAAGAAATTGAAGAACATATAAAATGCATCTAACCAAAAATCGCGTCTAAATATCGATTGTTCTTTTCTCCATGGAAAAGCAATTTCTAACATCCATACGGCAAGTGATATGGCAGTAAGTCCCCAAAAATAATTGGTGTACCATGGTACTTCAAAAATTATAGATTTCCAAGTCCATTCTGCAGTTCCAACGAAGGCGTTAATAAACGCGTCTAAATATTTTTCCATTTTAACTATTAATTTTTATTATTTATTTTGACATTACTCATTAAATTCATACCAATCTATATCAGTTAGATTCAAACGTCTACCTTTTGATTTTGGTGGGTAATTGGTAACTAAATAATTAACAATTATTTCTTGATTACTTCCTAAATCCCATAGATTCTGAGTTTCTTGCATCCATTTTATTGATGCATTCCATTGCTCAGTATTCATTCTGTTTTGAGTCACTAATTTAGCCGAATGACAATTAGTACAATTATTAACCACTGTCATCATTCCATCAGCATCAACCAAGCCTGTTCTTACATGGATACCATTTTCAATACGATCTTCATCTTCCTCGATCAGTACTTCGACAATAGTATCTGAATTTGATTCAAAATCAAAGAATCCTGGATTATTCAAATAATAGACTAATCCACCACCAGTAATTACAAATAACACAAATAGCAACATCAACAATCGATACAGCTTCATTATTTGTCCTCTAAAAGATTTTTTGTTATTCATTTATTTCACTTTCACCGCTATTCGATGGCACGCATTATTCAAATACCCTTTTGGATTCCAACCTGGTAACAGCATTGGTTGTGCCAAACCATTAGTATCTGTTGCTCTCGACCAAACTTCGTAATAACCAGATTCTGGAAAATCAACTTTTGCCGAGAAATGTTGCCATGCTAAACGGTTTGCTGGTTTCTCTATAATACACGTTTTCCAAGTTGAACCAAAATCTATTGAGTATTCCATTTTAATTACCTCTAACTCACCTGCCCAAGCATGTCCTCTAATCGTAATAGACTTACCTTTATAAATCATTGCACCAGTTTTAGGATAGGTAATTAATGATTTTACTGGCATAGACTCAATAATACACATGTCCTCATCTTTCACTTTTTCACCAGGTGACACAGGTTTACAAGGCACTCTATATGCAGTTCCTGTCATTTTAGTACCATCATGTACTTTATTTCGAATACTTATTCTATTGATCCACTTACCAGAAACCGAAGCTGGCCAGCCTCCTGCAACCAATCGTAGTGGATATCCATGTACTAAAGGAATATCTTCTCCATTCATTTTAAATGCTAAAAGTGTTTCGTCTTGTAAGGCTTTAGACATTGGACACCCTCTAGAAATAGGCTCTTTATCAGGATCCATACTTAAATGCTTATCTATTGCATGATAACCAATATAAACCGCACTACTACTAATGCCTGCATCTTCTAACACATCCCGTAAACGAACACCTGTCCAAGATGCACAGTGCACTGCTCCAATAGTCCATTGATTTCCTTTTGCAGGTGGATCAAATTCGGCGCGTCCATTACCTCCACATTCTAATGTTAATTGATAGGTATGATGTTCAAACTTAGATTTTAAGTCAGCTAATGAATATGTTTTTTTGTTTTTAACCGATTCACCATCTATGGTTAATCTCCATGAATTTGGGTCAATGCCTTCTGGTACTAAGCCGTTATTTCTAATAAACATGCACGAATTTGGTGTAACCTCGTCATCTAATAAATGTGCTTGCGCTTCAATATTCCATGGTTTGTCATTCAATACAACCATGTCTTTATGCTTATTAAACAATTTAAAAGGATCTGAATCTTGCAACGCTAAAGGTGTATATCCATTACGCATTTGCGAGCCAAAAACAAATTCTGTACCTATGAGTGTAGCGAACGAACTTAATGTTGCTTTCTTTACAAAATCTCTTCTTTTCAATGTTTTTAATTTATATGGTTCCTAAAACCAATTACCTAAGTTATTATTTCTATACATCATCTAATGTAACGAATGTTACAGAAATAGATTTGTGAAAGCCTTAAATTGAACAAATACTTAAAAACACACAATGATGAATATCATGAAAAAAGATTTTGAAACTAACTTTACAGGTTGGGCATTTATCGTAGCAGCACTATTATTATGGTTAGGTTGGGCATTTTCGCCACACCATATTGGAGAATATATAGTCGCTTCAGACTTTGAAGCCATAGGTGAGAGCGTTTGGACATGGATATGGATGTATCGTATTCATATATTCGGTTGGGTAACTATGGGAATTGCGCTCTTTGCATTGGTATCGGTTACTGCACGTAAGCCATATCGTGTAATGATATTACCAGGTGCCGGAATGGTAATCATAGGTACATTTACCTTAGCTATTGCAAATGCATACTTCTATAATTTTGGTGCTTGGGGTGTTGGTCTTACAGCAGGTAAGTCGGCTGTAGAAATTCAAGCTTTTGTAAATGATATTTTATACACCAATCAATATGTAACTTGTTTTATTCGTTTTGGTCGCATCTTCTCTGGCGTTGGTTTAGTCTTGTTAGGTGCTGGTTTTATTAAATGGAATATCATAAGCAAGTGGATGGGTTGGTTTACATTAATACTTGGTTTTGCTGCCATGGCAATTATAATGGGAATACCAGATAATTATGAAATCTATAAACCTATATTCCATGTTAAAGTAGTTTGGTTAATATTAATGGGCGTAACAATGCTTACACGTGGAGTTAATTTACCGAAGTCGGAATAGCAATTAATTTATATTGGTTTTACTTAGAATGTGTTTATTTTTATTGAGCATGTTCTGTAGGTGAAAAACAAAAGGAATTATTCCATAAAAACCGAGTTAATTATGGAAGTTAAAATTTTCCGTAAAAATTTCCATCACAATGAATTAAAGCTATTGTTGACAGAAATTATTTATTATGATTGTAGATTCAGTGGCCCGTTTTCTATCGTTGTGTGTAATAGTTTTCCTCTTTTCACCGGATATCAGACTAAAATAAGGCTAGTTCAATCTAATTTGAAATATCTGATGGTAAAATAGAAGTATTTTTTTTCATATCTAAATAATAAAAATGGCCTAAGTCCTTACAGATATGTAGTTATTCCATAATGTTCCGCTAATTCCACAGTGACAAATAATTTTTCGATTCCATAGACTGATTACGTTTAAGTTGTCTTTTTCTAATCAACCATTTAAATTCAAACTTAGTAACAAATATTTTCCTAGTCTATTTTTATGGAATTTCTATATTTACTCTTTTTTTACAAATACCTAAAGTGGTATAAGTCTGCATTAATCAATTATATCAGACGATACTGAATCTGGTTCAGCGTTAGTAAACGAATTTAGTTTTTTAAAAATCAACAGTTAAAATTTTTCTATATCAAAATCAAATACTTATCAACTTTTCACACCCAAAAACTGTTAAATAAAACCTGCAATTCTATCATCTAAAACTTACAAAATCGGTAAATTTGTAAAGCATATTTTTAAATAATATTTATCATGACATATAGAATAGAAAAAGACACAATGGGCGAAGTAAAAGTGCCTGTAGATAAACTTTGGGGAGCACAGACAGAGCGATCTCGTAATAATTTTAAAATAGGTGCACCTGCATCTATGCCATTAGAAATAGTGCATGGTTTTGCATATCTAAAAAAAGCTGCTGCTTATGCTAACTGCGATTTAGAGGTGTTATCTAAAGATAAACGTGATTTAATTGGTCAGGTCTGTGATGAAATTCTAGATAATAAACACAACGATCAGTTTCCTCTTGTTATTTGGCAAACAGGTTCTGGTACACAAAGTAACATGAATGTCAATGAAGTAGTTGCTAACAGAGCACATCAAATTGCTGGAAAAGTTGTTGGTGAAGGTGAAAAAACAATTCAACCAAATGATGATGTAAACAAATCACAATCGTCAAACGACACCTTCCCTACTGGTATGCATATAGCAGCTTATAAAAAAGTTGTAGAAACTACAATTCCTGGAGTAATTCAATTACGAAACACATTACATAATAAATCTATTGCATTTAAAGATGTTGTAAAAATTGGTCGGACACACCTTATGGACGCTACACCTTTAACTTTAGGTCAGGAATTTTCGGGTTATGTGTCACAATTAGATCATGGATTAAAAGCCTTAGAACATACTTTAGCACATTTAAGCGAATTAGCACTAGGTGGAACTGCGGTAGGAACAGGACTTAATACACCAGAAGGATATGACGTATTAGTAGCCAAATATATTGCTGATTTTACAGGTTTACCTTTTGTAACTGCCGAAAATAAATTTGAAGCTTTGGCAGCACACGATGCTATTGTTGAAACACATGGTGCATTAAAACAATTAGCGGTTTCTTTAAATAAAATTGCAAATGATGTTAGAATGATGGCCTCTGGTCCTCGATCTGGTATTGGTGAAATTATAATTCCTGCGAACGAACCAGGGAGTTCAATTATGCCAGGAAAAGTGAACCCTACACAATGTGAAGCATTAACAATGGTTTGCGCACAGGTAATGGGTAACGATGTTGCTGTGACTGTTGGTGGTACACAAGGCCATTACGAGCTTAATGTATTTAAGCCAGTTATGGCAGCAAACATTTTACAATCTGCACAACTTATAGGAGATGCTTGTGTAAGTTTTGACGTAAATTGTGCAAGTGGTATCGAGCCAAATCACGAAGTAATTAAAGAATTATTAAATAACTCTTTAATGTTAGTTACCGCTTTAAATACCAAAATAGGTTATTACAAAGCTGCTGAAATTGCAAATACAGCGCATAAAAATGGAACAACACTTAAAGATGAAGCAGTAAACTTAGGTTATGTTTCTGCGGAAGATTATGACGAATGGGTAAAACCGGAAGATATGGTTGGAAGTCTAAAATAGTACAATCGATTATACAAGAATAAAACACTAAATAATATGGTGAAAATGTTATTAACTTTTCTGTCAATATTCTCTATTGCTATTGCTGTTGACGCTCAAACTGTTTTTGCACCTAAAATAACTATTGATTCAGCAACCGGAAATAACCCTTATACGATTGCATCAGGTTTTATTGATGGTAATACTAATCTTGACATCGTAATTGGTACAGATGCAGATCATATTATTGTTTGGTACAAAGGCAATGGTGATGGGACTTTTATTAAACAAATAGCCATTACTAATACACTCGAAAATATTAGTGGATTAAAACTTATAGATTTAAATGGAGATGGAGACAAGGATATTTTAGCAGTAGGTTTTGGAAGTTATGCAGGAGCAACATACGGAGTTGGTTCAAAGTTGGTCTGGTTTGAAAATGATGGTAGTGGTAATTTTGGTACTGAACAATTAATCTATGATGCATTAAATGGTATGAGTGGATTATTTGTTGGGACTATTGACACAGGAAGCACACGAGATATTGCCGTTACTGCGTATGTTAGCGGACAAGTATTTTGGCTATCTAATGATGGCTCCGGTAATTTCAGTGCTCCTAGTATTATTGACAACACGCTTTCTTCTCCAGGTATTGTAAATATGAAAGATATAGATAATGATGGTGATTTAGATGCATTAATAGGAACTGCTGCTTATGCAGGAGATGTTCTAGAAATATTTAGAAATAACTTAGTACCAAGCGGAACTGTTTCATTTACAAAAGATATAACTTCTGTTTCAACAGGTAAAGTCGGATTTTTTAATGCATCATTCGAAGATTTAGATGGTGATGCTAACCTGGATATTTTGGCTACTGAAATTTCTTATGGAGGTGGTCCTTCTGGTAATTTATATTGGTATGAAGATAATGGCGCAGGTTATACCGAAACTACTTTTACAACCTCAACCAACAATCCATCTGTTGCACAAGTGAAAGATCTAGATAATGATGGTTTAGCAGATATTATACTTAGTAGTGGCGCATTAGCAGATGTTGTTGATTTAGTATGGTTCAAAAATAATGGTAGCGGAAGTTTTGGTGCCGAACAAGTTATAGATAATACACAATCGCAAGTATATGTTTATAATGTAGCTGATTTTGATGGTGATATGGATTTAGATATAGCTAGCAATGCATATGGTGCAAATCAATTAAATTATATTGAAAATCAGTTTGAAACTTTAAGCATAATCGATAATGAATTATTTTCAGTTAAAATATTTCCAAATCCAACAAAAAGTATTTTAAATTTTGAAGGTTTTTACACGCCATCAATTAACATTTCTATTATTGATATTTTAGGGAAACAAGTTCTTGAAAAAACACTAATTAATGGTGAATCTATCGATGTTTCACAATTAATGAACGGTGTTTATTCAATAAAAATAAATAATGAATTTGCTTCAAAATTTATCAAAGAATAATTATTCTAGCGTTTTTTTATGTTCAAAAAAATGACAATCTTTACAAAAAAGCCAACTATATGTCTATACTTATAACCAACATAAAACAACTACTTCAAGTTCATAAGCATAATGTTACTGTGCTAAAAGGCAAGGAGATGCAAAGACTTACTGTTAAGGAGAATGCCTATGTTTATATAGAGCATGATACCATTATAGAATATGGTAAAATGGAGAATTGTAAAGGTATTGAAGCCGAAACCGTAATCGATGCTACAGGTAAAATTGTATTACCCTCTTGGTGCGATTCTCATACACATATTGTCTATGCTGGAGACAGAACATCTGAGTTCGTAGATAGAATTAATGGCTTAAGTTATGCTGAAATTGCTAATAATGGTGGTGGGATTTTAAACTCAGCCAAATTGCTTCAAGAAACTTCAGAAGACGATTTATTTGACCAATCTATAAAACGCTTAGATGAACAAATAAAAATGGGGACTGGTGCTGTTGAAATTAAAACTGGTTATGGTTTATCGGTTGAAGCAGAATTAAAAATGCTCCGTGTTATTAAACATATTAAGCAAGAAAGCTTGGCTATAATAACGCCTACACTTTTAGCTGCACACGCTATTCCTGAAGCATATAAATCAAATAAAGAAGATTACATTAAACTGATAACGGAAGAATTGATTCCTAAAGCCGCTGCGTTAAATATTGCTCATTATTTAGACGTATTTTGCGAAGAAGGTTATTTTTCAGTGGCCGATACTGAAGCAATCTTAAAAGCTGGATTGAAGTATAACTTTAGACCAAAAATTCATGTAAATCAGTTTAATATTCTTGGTGGTGTTGCTTTAGGTGTTAAATACAATGCACTTTCTGTGGATCATTTAGAAGAATTAAATGATGAAGATGTAGAAGCTTTAAAAAATAGCAATACAATACCCGTTGCATTACCTGGTTGCTCATATTTTTTAAGTATTCCTTATACACCTGCCAGAAAACTTATTGATGCTGGTTTACCTCTTGCAATTGCTACAGATTATAATCCTGGTTCGGCACCAAGTGGAAACATGAATTTTATTGTCAGTGCTGCTTGCGTTAAACTAAAACTTACACCAGAAGAAGCTATTAATGCAGCAACAGTAAATGGAGCTTATGCTATGGGAATTAGTAACATGTATGGAAGCATAACACGAGGAAAAAAAGCAAATTTAATAATTACAAAGCCAATGAATGATTATAGCGAAATTCCTTATGCTTTTGCGCATAATCCTGTAGAACAAGTAATTATTAATGGACAATTGCTTTAATTTTAATATTTCTGACAAAGGTGTTTTATCAAAGCAATGCATAGAATACAACATTTTGAGTTATACAGATGCCTGTAACTATGTTAAAGAGCTTCCTTATGGCAGAAATTCTAATAGAATTGACTTCAGTTTGGTTCTCAAAGAACAAAAAGGAACCTGCTCCTCTAAACACGCTTTTTTAAAACGATTAGCTTTAGAAAATGAATTTGAAGCAATTTCATTATACATTGGTATTTATAAGATGAATGCCAAAAACACCGAAGGAGTTGAATCAGTATTAGAAAAGCACCAACTGGGATATATACCAGAAGCACACACCTATTTAAAATATAAGGATACTATTTTTGATTTCACATCAACTAATGCTTCAGATACTTCATATAAATCTGTGTTATATGAAGAAAAAATAGACGCTGACCAGGTTAGATATTATAAGGTAAAGCTTCATCATCAATTTTTAAAATCTTGGATTGAAGAAAATAATATTCCATATACTTTTGAAGAATTATGGACAATACGAGAAGAATGTATTCTCGCATTGAGCTAATAAAAAATCCGAAAGCATTCGCTTCCGGATTTTATTACTATTAATCAATCTAATAATCTATTCTTATTTCAAAGAAAACTCTGAAGAAGAAATTAATTCTTTATCGTTAAATACATTTATTTTATAACGTCCTACCTCAAATTTAGAATCTTCCATCGTTGAAAGATATTCGCAAATGTTTAGGTTTCTGTTTTCGTAATTAAAACGGCTAATTAAACTATAGTTTAATACTTGGTCATCAAACTGTACTTGGTCATTAGAACCTAAAACATTGTTCTTAGGATCAATTACTTGTACATACAATTCTTTATCGCCTGCTTCAGTGAGCATGTTTTTAGCAACAGTAAAGCAAACTTTAATCTTATCACTTCGTCTTGCACGCTCTGTAGGTATCTGTTTTCCACTACTTCTTTCTATTACACCCATTCCTTTTAATCCAACAGTCTGTAATGCGGCAGCATCTTTAACTACTGATGATAATTCTGTATTTTGCACTAATAAAGAGTCTGTAAACATTGTACGTTCAGCTAACTGTACTTGCGTACTATCTAAAGATGAAGCAAGGTATTCATTCTCACCTTTTAAACGATCGTTTTCAGTTAACAATACGTCCATTTCCTCCTGTAAGGCCATAAATTTCTTTTTATATCTCCATAAACTGTTTACACTGTTTTGAGAAACTTTTAAAGAATCCATTAATCCTTGTATACGATTTCTGGCAGCAATTAAATCTTGATTTTTCACTTCGCTCTCTGCAATGGCTGCATCGTAATCTTGAGCCATATTATTTAAATCGTTCATTACTTGTTGCTTTTCGCTAACTAAGGTCTTTTCTGTTTCTTGCTTGTCTTTATACAGTTTAGAAGTGTAAAATGCTGTACCTAAGAATAAAACCAACAGTATTCCTAATCCAACCTTTAGACCTGTGTTTGTTTTTTGAGAACCTTCCATAAATTTTGTGTTTTAATGTTATTGTTAATTCTTGTTTTTTAATTTAATTTGAGATTATAGTAATTAATAAAACTGTACTTTTAATTTATATTTTAATTATTTGTCCAAATGCAAAATCTCAATTTATTTACTCTTAATGATCGCGATTCTATTTTAAAAGCACGAAAAGGAGAATCAAAATTTGGAGAACATATTCAGTTAATAACTAATCTCACTAACATATACGACGATATTGTTAATTTAGATGTTGACTATGTTATTTTTGGAATAAAAGAAGACATTGGTGTATATGCAAATTACGGTAAAACAGGAACTTACAATGCTTGGAATGCTGTAATAAAAGTTTTGTTAAATATTCAGAATAACAGATATACAAAAGCAAAACGTGTATTAATTCTAGGTCATTTAGATTATTCTAATGAAAGAAATGCCATCACATCACTAGAGGTTTCTCAGAAAAAAAACATTAATAAAGCAAGATCATTTGTAGAAACAATAGATAAAGATGTAACGCATATTGTCACCTCTATTGCTAGCGCTGGAAAGATTCCAATAATAATAGGTGGAGGACATAATAATGCCTACGGCAACATTAAAGGTTGTGCATTAGCAAATAACACAAAAGTTAATGTGGTTAACTTTGATGCACATACCGATTTTAGACCTGAAGAAGGCAGACATAGTGGAAATGGATTTAGTTATGCATATGCTGAAGGGTTTTTAAAAAATTATTTCATTTTTGGATTACATGAAAACTACACCTCAGAGAAACTTTATAAAACTATTAAGAAGGTAAAACCTATAAAGTATAATACATATGAAGCTATTGAAGTTCGAAATGAACTCGGGTTTAACGCCGAAATGACAACAGCATTAAATCATGTAAGTGATAAAAAATTCGGTATAGAAATAGACTGTGATGCTATTGAGGGTATACCAAGTAGTGCAATGACTCCAAGTGGTTTTAGTGTAAAACAAGCCAGACAGTTTGTTCATCATTTTGGTAACCATGAAAATGCGTGTTATTTACATATTTGTGAAGCTGCACCAACCAAAAAAACCGCAACAAAAGTAGGTAAGCTAATTACGTACCTAATTACAGATTTTTTTAGAGCCAATGGCAATTAAAATTATAGATTTTAGTACTGAACATATAAAAAGCTTCTACGATTTAAATATAGAATGGCTTAAAACTTTTTTTTATGTTGAGCCTTTTGACGAAGCCGTATTAAGTCAACCCGACAAATACATCATTAATAAAGGTGGTTTTATTTTCTTCGCTTTAAAAGATGACAACGTTGTTGGTACAGTAGCATTAATGCCAACTGAAGAAACTGGGATTTTAGAATTAACAAAAATGGCTGTATTACCAGAAGCGCGTGGGCAAAAAATTGGTCAGCAATTATTACAACATTGCATCAATTTTGCACAATCTGAAAAACTCAAAGGCCTACTACTCTATTCCAATACAAAACTAGAAAATGCAATCTATCTTTATAGAAAATATGGGTTTATAGAATTAAAATTGGAGCAGAATAGTCCTTACGAACGCTCTAATATAAAGATGATGCTGTCTTTCTGAATTTAGTTCAGCATCTTGTTTATTGGATAAGCATACTAAGGTTCTGAAACAGGTTTATAATGACGAATATATTCGATTATAATATTTTTCTAATTCCCTATAGCCTTCAAAGAATCTAATTGACGTTGTAAAGCATTTATTTTATCTGTGTTATCCTCAACTTTAGGAATGTTCATTATAGAATCTATAGCCTGTTCTATAATATCTTCATCTTTTGGTTGCTCATTATAATAATAGCCTATGCCTTCACTTGCTCTCCAAGCCTCATTAAGCTGATTATATACTTCTTCGTCCCATGTACTTGGATGTTTAACATCTATCCATATTACATCTCTATACTCACTATCTATCAATACTAAATCTGGTGTGGCAGAACCATCAAATTGTTGTGCATCAGTGTCGCTAATAGACGATATGGTTCCTAAGAAAAACATACGTTTTCTACCTGCAATTTCTTTTACATAAGGTCTAAACTCAACAGGTGTACTCGCATTCCAATCGTATTCTTTTCTGGATTCTTTTACTTTTAATGGCATTGCAGAAACACCTGCATATCCTTGTTTTTTTGTAGCATGATCGTAATAATACATCTTATCTCTACCATCAGCAGGAATAAAAACACTGTAACTTAAACTTGTGCGCTCATCACCTACTGGCTCTAATCCAAACCAATGGTATAATCCACTATAAGCATCAGAATTGCTACCAGCAAAATCGAAATCAGTAACATAGGGTTGTTGGTTTTGATCTTTTGGCATTAATGGAATTTTTACTGCTGTTTCCATATTCCAAGGTAATGGATCACTAAAACCACCCAAGAATTTTAAGGACTCCGCTTGTAATTGCGATACTTCTTCTGCAAGTGTATTCTGTTTATTTAAAAATGGGTGGTTTTTAATATCATCTGGATGCACAAATGTGCCTTTTCCAATAGTGATACGCTCAACATAATCATTAAAATCGTGCTCACCATTTTCAATTATCATAACACCACCAAATGTTGGATAAGGAAAAAAGAAACCTTTCCACTTAATTAAACTCACCACTTCTACCCATTCATCAGAATCATTTTTCATGTAGAACGTATCACTAGGCTCAAAATTAAACAACATCCAAGGATTAAAGCGCTGTACAACAGCATTATAAGTGTTTCTACTGAATTTTAAGGATTCACCAATAGAGAAAGTCACATCAATTCTATTTTCGTTTGAAAACCTGGGGAAAGGTGTTGTACTACTTACTGCAAAAACCTCTTCCGTATTGTCTGTAACCTGCTGCATTACATACTTTTCACTCGGCTGTATCGCCATAGTCCATTTATTCTCAGTACCTATTCTTACTAAGTGTGGTAATGACACATCTTTAGTCTCACCAACACTTTCGTTTGCCATAGAAAATATATTTCTTAAAGGTTGTATACGTTCGTTTTGAGTTCGTGGTAGTTCGTTAATTTCTACTTTATTTAGACTATTAAAAACATTGTAAGTTTTCATATAATCATACATTTTATAATGCCAACCAAAGACATATAAAATTCCAAAAAATAGTATTAGTAATCCCAAAATTCCTAGTCGTCCGCCTGTACTTGATGTCTTTCTGAATTTTCTCAAACCCAATATCAAAATCAATAAACTTACAATGATTACGAAAAGATACTTTCTTAAAAATAGTAATACTGGCTGGTAATCATCTCTAAAAAAGAATAATAATAAAAGTAGTATTAAAACAACGAAAATTGTAACTCGTTTTTGTTTTGCGCCTTTATTCCAGTATGATTTTATCATGGTATATTTTTGTCATTCCTGCGAAGGCAGAAATCTTTTATTTATTAGTATTATTAGATTCTGAAAATAATTAACTACATTGAATCTTCGATTTCAGGATGACACGCTGTGTTACATTAAACCCTTATCTTTCAAACGATCACGTGCACTTGGTTTATCGACCTCAGGCTCTGTTTCTATTTCAGCTTTAGTTTCCTCAACAACTTCTGCATCCTTTGTTTTTAAATCTTCTATAAAGTCTTTTCCTTTTTCAACAGCATCTTCTACCATATCACCTAAAGAATCACTTTTTTCCTCGACTACTTCAGTTGTTTTGATAACAAAATTTGCCAAATAGGTTCCTAATAACGTACCAACAGCAAAAGAAGAAAATGCTGAAATACCATTATAACTAGAAAAAACAGCAATTGGAGTTAAAAACTCAACAATTAGTGCAGCAATCATTACCAAGCTTACTATAAAAATTATTCGAGGTAAAAGCGCTTGTTTATAAACAAATCCTTTTGGATTATCTGCACTCATTTGCAATTCTTTACTATTCACTATTTTATTTAAAAATCGATAGACATTATTACTATTGGATTCTCTCCAATAGAGAAATATTCCGAATAAAATAGCTGCTATAAATATGACGAGTTCTATACCCATGTCGTTGTGTTTAAGGTTTCTATAAAATTAGTCTAAAAATATTATATATTGTTACTAATACGTTCAATTACCCAATCTCTAAAAGAATCATCCCAAGTCTCATAACTTTTATAAAACTGTTCTTTATCATACCAATAAAGGAATAAAACATCTTTAGGAGAAATATTAATAAGCAACTTATGTATTAAATCTCTATGCTCAGCAGAAAGTGATGAATGTGGCTGATGCAAACCAAAATACATGGATTGTTCTACCAAATCTTCAACCTTAAAAGCATTACTGCGTTCTAGTTTTTCTAAGTATAATTCAACACCCATTACTTGCTTTCGAGTTTTTAAGTCTACTTTATTTAAATAACTCTTAAACAACACTTTATCACTCAAAATATCTTTGATAGGATGCTCAGTTTTTTTAAGAAACTGTGCCAGTTCAAACTTTTTAACCCTGTCGTAATTAGATGCTTTAACTACGGATTCTAAGTCGCATTCTATGATTATATGGCTTTTAAGTTTATCTATCAATTCTGGTTGAGAAATATGATAAATCAGTACATCATGAATTGTGTCTTTTATAGCATCCTTATAAACTTCCAAGCTTTCAAAAACAACAATTGGCTTTATAAAATCACGCAAAAGATAAACACCACCAAATGCTCTAGTAAAAAATGAACCCGTTGAATAATGCAAAGGATGTAAAGTTAAATCTCTATTCCGCAAGTCTCCATAGGCGTTTGCAGAATCTAACAATTGTTTATGGATACCTTCATCAATAAAATTATTATCAGCATTAAATTTATCTATGAGTATTAATTGCTCTTTTTGAATCTCAGTAAGGTTGTCTATTAATCTAAAGCTTATGCTTACGTCATCATACTTAAGTAAATCTAATGGCTCGTAAAACACATCAATATCTTGATCGAAATCTATACAAATTGCAGAATCTCTGGTGATATCATTGATTTTCTTTCCGTGTGTTCTAAAAACATGCTGCATCATTTCTCTATCAAAAGAATGAAACGGCAAATACACAGGTTTCCCTTTTTGAAGTGGTGAAATAATAATACCATGTGGATTGGCATCACCATGATTAAGATATTGTATGTCGTTTTTTTCTTCTGCAACTTCAGGACTCCACCCTATGCCATCGATTGAAAACGATTTGAGCTTAGTTTTAGTAAAGCCCAAGGTTTTTAAACATTTATTATAACGTTCCACAAGTTTTCCACTCACTGGTATGAGTTCACTTCTATATAAATTTGCTTGTTTTAGTTTATTCATTTTATTGCTGTGAAAGCAGTAATCACTTTTGTTAATCCATTAATTTGTTTATTTGAGCATATTGTAACAATATTATTGTTTTAGCATCAACGATATCGCCAGACTTCATTTGCTCTAATGCTTCATTAAAAGGCATTTCTAAAATTTCAATATCCTCATTTTCTGTATCGAGTCCTCCGCCTTTAGCCACTTTCATATGGTCATTATATTCTCCAATAAAGCATGAAAACCGTTCCGTACTTCCGCCTGGGGTGGCAAAAGCATTGTAAACCTTATCTAATTTAGAAATCTTATACCCTGTTTCTTCCAGTAACTCGCGCTTCATGGCTTCATCTGCAGAAATATCTTTTTTGTCTAATGTTCCTGCAGGTACTTCCAATAAAAAACCAGTTTCAATTCCGTTTAAATACGCTGGTAAGCGAAACTGTTTTACTAAAATTATGGTACGCTTACTCTTGTTATACAATAAAGCTGCTGCAGCATTACCACGATCCAGAACTTCCCAGGTATTTTTAACCCATTCACCATTCTTCATTTGGTAATCGAACTGAATTTTGGATAGCTTAAAGAACTTTTTCGATAATATATGCTCCACCATATTTTTAATTCGGCTACTCATCTTCTTGCGCTTTTCCGAATTGTTCTCTTGCTTCAGTTTCAATATTTAATTGGTTAATTCTTGCATCTACCTTACGCTTAAAGTCAGTGTCTGCAATCGTTGCCACATTATCTAAATACCTTATTACTTCTTGTCGCCTAATATCAGAGAAATTTAGGCCTTTCATATTCGCTTTCATCAATTCTTGAAGCATATTAAACTTAGTCTCATAATCCTTTTTGAAATACTTCTCAGGATTTTCAAACCAATCTTTCTCCAAATCAAAATCTGTTAAACGTAATGAAATTGCAGATTGAATATTACGCACATCTCTTGAAGAGAAAAATGGAAATATCTTCTGAATCTCTTTATACAAAGCAGCATAAAACATATGGTCGTTCGTTTCATGAAGTTTTTCAACTTTATCAAACGTCTCGTGAACGCGCTCTTCTGAAGGTTTTTCCAATACATTAAGAATATCTCCCATACTTTTAGACAATCCTTGATCTGCTAAATATTTATACACTTCTGGATCGTCCATATTTACAAAGTCTGGCATTGTACTTTGCAACTTTCTCCACCAGATATAATCCTGATCTAAGAAATCGTGCTGAGTACGTGCACCATCGATTTTAAATCGTCCTTGCACTCTTGAAATTACGGCCTTATCCAACATTTCTGGTAAGTTGGTAAATAAACCAATAGAACTGTTACCATAATTAACAGCATAAGCTCCTTCTGTATATCTTAAAAACACACCAATCACTTCTTTAACACCAGCAGAAACACCTTGTGCTGTGCGTTCTTGCAAATTATTCTCTGCATCATCAATTGGTGCAAATATTAGTTTTGAAGGATCTTGTAAAGGCTTCATCCACTCCACCATTTTTTCGGCAGATCCACCTTGAAAAGTGCTAATTAAAGTATCTGGCATTGGATGAAACAGGAACGGAATATCTAAATTTTCACTGTGTAATTTTAATCGAGTTGCAATTGCGGCAATAAGCATACTTTTTCCAGTACCAGGAATTCCGTAACCCATAAACACTGGCATAAATCCACCCAATTCTTGAAAAGGATTTTTCTTTGCTTCAAAATCATAGCTCAACATACGTTCGGTTAAACGACGTGCAAAGTGCTTAGCATCTCTGTTCCCTACAATTTGCTCGAATTGAATTTTGTTAAATTCTACACTCTTAGCGGTTCCTTGAAAAACATTTTCCCATCCTGATACTGCAAAATCACTATGTTCAAGCTTATACGTTCTGTCGGCAATAGTCTCAGTGTATTCTAAACTACTTTTTCTTAGTTGAATTTCGTCAATTAACGCTTCAAAATAGACGACGGTAAAATCTATTACATCCTTATCTGATTTAATAATATCCGGATGCCCTAAATACTTATCATAATAAAACAGTTGAGAAGAAATTCCTTTTAAAGGTGTTATAAGCGACACTTCGGGAATACCAGCAAACTTTTGCTTCATAACTGATAAATCGTCTGAAGCATGAGGTTTTAAATCATGAAGAATTTTATAAGCCGTCGCAAACAACATAAAAGCAGTTGATGTATGCATTTTACTTTCATATTCACGTCTTCCGGAGCTATCTAATGCAGATTTGTTTTCACTAAGCGTTGATAAACCTGATGCATCATAATAGCTATCCTTAATCCAAATACCAAGTGTTAACCCTTCTTGTACTGCATATAACGTTTGGTTTAAATATATAGGAAGTGCAACAGACTCTGGTAATAATCGCTTTTTTAAAGCCAATATTGTTTTAGAAACAGAGGTAACTGCAACACTACTTCCATTATTTGCTCTAGACAAATACAATAGAATTGATTCGTCTTTACCGTCATTATCCTTATTTTTTGCACGCTGACTTTGTTCCCACTGAATAGATTTTAAATACGACGTTGCTTCATCTCGAAGCATATCGAGTTCGTTCTGTTTTATAGGAAAAGTTGAGTTGTGTTCCATATTATTAAGTATTCAGTGTCAGGCTCCAGTGTACAGTACTGATTACTGCAATTGAGACTGTAAACTTTTTATTATTTATCAATTTTTAATTCTGAAATTTGAATAGGCGGTTGCGCTAACTTATTCATTATTTCAGGTGTTTTATTGTATAGTAATTGTATGATTCGGTGCGGCGCAAACACATAACGCTGACGAAAAACATTATTCCATTTCTGAAATGTTTGCTTACTAAAAAAGCCCCCTTCTTTAAATTCGCTACCCGATTTTAATTCGTCTACCTTAAAAGAAATAGCATACGATTCTAATGGAATTTCCTTATTTGCAACGCCTTGTAAAATGGCATGTGTCACTTTATTTTCGTCTTTTGCAAATACATTATGTATTGGTCCTAAATCCACGCGTTTTATGAGTTTAGGAAACACTTTAGGCAAACGCTTATCAATAGCATAAGCCATTGTATCGAGGTTCATTTCGCGATCTGACGTGTTTTTTAAAACTAAATAGATTTCATCTTTATAGTCTTGAGCATTTCTTCCATCATAATCAAAATACAAGTAACAAATAAATGGTCGATTATGAGATACATCGTAAAAACTCCAACTTACCATGTACTCTGCAATTAATCCCTTTGGTGCGGGAATAATTTTTCCTTGAACAAAACGATTAAAAATATATTCCTTCTTAGCTGAAGTGTAATAAACAATTGAGGCAGCTTGAAAGAGCTTTCGTTTAGCAATAGGCTCTTTTTTACGCATTAAAGTATCTAAAAACTCTTTTTTTAGCGTATCGACATCAGTTAGTTTACCTAAATAATCTTCGCGTAGCTCTAAGTCATTAAATAAATATCGAAATTCTAAATAGTTGGGAAAACTAGAATCGGTTAAATCCACCTTCATGTTATCCTCATCGTCATACATATATTTTACACGCATGGCTTCAATAGAGTACAACAGCAAATCACTGTATTGTTTAAACAAGAGCAATTCTTGCTGATTTAGTATTTGCTTTTCTTGAACAGCAACTATAAGTTCTTTTAGCGAATAATCTATCATTTTGTGATAGAACACATACTGCTCTTTAGAATCTAATTCTGCTGAATCTAATGGTGTAACAATCATACAATAGTAGGTAGTTTTCAGTCTATAGTTTTCAGTCACTTCATGACTGGAGACTGAAAACTACAGAACTTTTACTTATTTAAGACAACAAATCATCATCACTAGCTTCTGGTTTTGGTTCACCTTCTGGTTCACCTCCATCTGCTGGTGCATTAGAATCTGCTTTATAGTATTCATCAAAAATCTCTTTCATATCAATACCGTAGCGATCTGCAAAATTCTTTTGGATTGCTTCGTCTTTAGTTCTAATTTCCTTTAAAGCTTCTGCATAACTACCATAAACTCCTTGCATTACTTTTTCGTGCACTGGAATGTTATCCATCATTTCCTGACGAGCTTTAGCACTTGCTGTATGCATTGCCGCTAAGGTTTCACCAATATGCTCATCTGTTTTAACACCTAAATGCTCTAAAATAGCTGCAAATTCTTGATCTGTACGTGCTTTTAAAGCAACTACATAACCATCGTAATACTTAAGACGTTCGTCGGTATCACTTTTTAATTTAGCTCGATGTGTTTGTAAGTTACTGCGTAACGATGTTAAAACTTTAATCGTTAAGTTATGCTTATGTACAAAACTGTCTTTAGAAGCTGCCAATGTTGTGTAAGCATTTTTAAGTCCTTCTAATTCTTCAACTTTTTGCTCTAACTGAGTCACGCGTTCCAGAGCCTCAGAATATTCAGTAGATTGTTTGTCTGCTACTTCTTCTAATGCTTGACGTGCTTGCTTAAGTAACGCATACTGCTCTTCTAGTTTTTCTTCTACTTCTTTCTTCTTCTGAAGTGCTTTAGTATGGTTATTACTTGCTTCAACAATTGCGGTTTTAAGACTTTCTTCAACTTCTTTAATTTCGAGTTCTCTATCCTTTAAACGCTTAATCGCAGCCTGACTTTTAAATGATAATTCGTTTAACAACGTCTGAACATCTGCTGTTTCTATACGTTGTTGAAACATTGCTTTCGCTTTATTATCAGAAGCATCACGTTCTTTCTGTGCATTTTTCAACTCAGCCTCAGCGTCTTTAATTTTACCTTTTCTTCCCCAAAGGTTATTCCACCATGTGTCTGGTTTGTTATTAGCATCTTCAAGCTCAACTTTAGCCCGCTCTAAGCGCTTAATAGCATCGTCAATGATTTTTTGTTCAGAAGTATTTAAGGCTGAAAAGCCTTCGAACATAATACCAACTTCATCTTGATAATCTGTTAAGTCCTTTATAGCGTCTAGTAAAGTAGTTCTATCCTTTTCTGCCATATCAACAACATTATCTAATGTTGCATTTAATATTTTCTGACGACTTTCCGGATCATCCTCCTGTGCCAATTTAGACTTCATTTGGTCTATGGCTTTCCCCCAATTTACATCGACTTTTTCAGGTTTTTCTTGTGAGTTAGTTTCTAATAAATCAAAATCATCAGACATATTATGTAGTATTATTTAGTTGAACAATTATAGTTACAGCAATTTCGGTAATTTTTTATGACTATAAAAACTTTACCACCTAAATTATAAGTAGTTATTTGTACTTATTTGTTACAACACAGGAATAAATAAAATGCCATAATCGGATTCTTCTAAACAAATAAATACAGAACAAGCATAATCATCTTTTTTGTCTCTTAAAGCGAATAATATAAATGTTAAAATTTGAATTGTTAATAAGTCTAAAAAATGCGTAATTGGTCGAAAAACCTTGTGTTTTATCGAATTATAAGAGCACTTTATCGATGTTTTTGCGATAAATATTTCGTAAATAATTTGAAATTAAGTATTTAACTTTAAGTTTTTTTTTATATTAGCAAAGTAGAACCCAAATCTAACATTAAAAAATCATGCTTAACAACCTATTTTTAAAGGCTTTAGTAGTGACGACGACACAACTTACTATTATCTTAATAGTCGTAGCATCTATTTTTATAGTTTTTATACTAATTGCCATAATTAAGATGTACAAGCTTAAGGCTGAGAACAAAAAATTAATGGAAACAAATGCGTTTAAAGATGTTGATGAATCTTATAAAGATTTTACAAAAGGACATCTTTACGGAGATAATTAAAAAAGAAAAGATATTTAACAAAAAACGCCAGCGAATGCTGACGTTTTTTGTTTTAATTAAATCTCTATATTACCTAACTAACTTTCTATATTTAATTCGTTTAGGCATTAAATCTCCTCCTAATCGTTTCTTTTTATTCTCTTCATAATCACTAAAACTTCCTTCAAAGAAATATACTTGAGAATCCCCTTCAAAAGCTAAAATATGTGTACATATACGATCTAAAAACCATCTATCGTGACTAATAACGACTGCACAACCAGCGAAATTCTCTAACCCTTCTTCTAAAGCTCTTAATGTATTAACATCTAAGTCGTTAGTAGGCTCGTCTAAAAGTAATACATTACCTTCTTCTTTGAGAGTCATAGCCAAATGTAAACGGTTACGTTCACCACCAGAAAGCAGTTTTACTTTTTTATTTTGCTCACTACCAGAAAAGTTAAATCGACTTAAATAGGCTCTAGAATTAACTTGTCTTCCACCCATCATAACGAGCTCTTGCTCATCACTAAAGTTCTGCCAAATTGTTTTTTCTGGATCTATATTAGAATGTTTCTGATCTACATATGCAATCTGCGCAGTTTCACCCACTTTAAACTCGCCTTTATCTGGTGTTTCCTCTCCCATTATCATTCTAAATATTGTGGTTTTACCAGCACCATTAGGTCCAATAACTCCGACAATACCTGCTTGAGGAAGATTAAAGTTTAAATTATCGTATAATAATTTATCATCATAACCTTTTGCTACACCTATAGCCTCAATTACATTAGTTCCTAATCGTGGACCATTTGGTATATAGATTTCTAATTTTTCGTCAAGTTGTTTCTGATCTTGACTCATCAGTTTATCATAGTTCTTCAAACGTGCTTTCTGCTTTGTTTGACGTCCTTTTGCACCTTGTCTCACCCATTCTAACTCACGTTCTAACGTTTTCTGGCGCTTTGATGCTGTTTTGCTTTCCTGTGCCATACGCTTAGATTTTTGATCTAACCAAGATGAGTAATTCCCTTTCCAAGGAATACCTTCTCCTCTATCGAGTTCTAAAATCCAACCTGCGACATTATCGAGAAAATACCTGTCGTGAGTTACAGCTATGACCGTTCCTTTATACTGCGCTAAATGATGCTCTAACCAATGTACAGATTCTGCATCTAAATGGTTTGTAGGCTCATCTAATAACAATACATCTGGTTCTTTTAATAACAGACGACATAATGCTACACGACGACGTTCACCACCAGAAAGGACGCCAATTTTCTTATCACCATCTGGCGTACGTAGCGCATCCATGGCTATTTCTAACTTGGTATCTAATTCCCATGCGTTGGCAGCATCTATCTGGTCTTGTAATTCAGCCTGACGATTCATAAGTTTTTCCATCTTGTCAGCATCGCTATAGACTTCCTCTAAACCAAATTGATCATTTATACTATTATATTCATCAAGTATGGCAACGGTTTCAGCAGCTCCTTCTCGAACGACTTCCATTACCGTCTTATTATCGTCTAGTATTGGTTCTTGTTCTAAATAGCCTACAGTATAACCTGGTTGAAAAACAACATCGCCTTGGTAGTTTTTGTCCACTCCAGCAATAATCTTTAACAATGTAGATTTTCCAGAGCCATTGAGACCTAAGATTCCAATTTTTGCACCATAGAAAAAACTTAAATAAATATTCTTT